>JADMIO010904348.1_pt1 | contig 67206 bp, 59 predicted proteins | sample 8958161 | NCBI WGS metagenome assembly JADMIO01 (sample SAMN16585339, study PRJNA669376) | soil metagenome | isolation source: Crop rotation soil | place: USA: Cullars Rotation, Alabama | collected 2011 | reverse complement strand
CCGCGACTTCAAGTCACGTGAATTCCAAGCTTCGGATCCCACTGTGCTGGAAAGGGGCGGCGCGGCGGCGGCGCCTGTATCCGGAGCGGCCGGACTGGCCGGTGATCGATCTCGGCAATCCTCACCATCGCAGCGTCGCCGTCGCCGTGCTGGCGCTCACCATCGCCAACCTGGTCATCGTCGCGGTGGCCGCCAATGGCGCCGTTCACTACATGGACTCGTCGGAGTTCTGCGGCCAGGTGTGCCACACGACGATGGAGCCGGAGTATGTCGCGTATCAGGCGTGGCCGCACGCGCGGGTGGAGTGCGCGCAGTGCCACGTCGGTCCGGGCCTCGGCGCGCTGGTGCAGGCGAAGCTCGCCGGGACGCGGCAGTTGTTTCACGTGATCACGAACGACGTCCCGAAGCCGGTGCCGCCGCCCGAGCATCTGATTCGGCCGCCGCGGGACACGTGTGAGCGCTGCCACTGGCCCGAGAAGGTCCACGGCGACAAGCTGCGCGTGATCCGTGAGTACGCGAACGACGAGAAGAACACCGAGTCGGCGACCACGCTGCAGCTCCACGTCGGCGGCGGCAGTTCGACACTCGGCGTCGGCACGGGCATTCACTGGCACATGAATCTCGACAACGTCATCGAATTCGTCGCCGACGGCAAGGGCGGGATCTCCTACGTGCGGCTGACGGACCGGCAGGGACGCGTTCGCGAGTTCGTCGCCGGCGGCGTGCAGCCGCAGCAGTATGCGAACGACGTCCGTCAGCGGATGGATTGCACCGACTGCCATAACCGGCCGGCGCACACGATGTTCATGACCGCCGAGCGGGCAGTCGATACCGCCATCGCGCAGGGACGGATTCCGCAGATGCTGCCATTCGTGCGGCGCGAAGCCGTCGCCGCCGTTAAGGAGAGCTACGCGGATCGAAGCTCCGCGCAGCAGCGGATTGCGTCGCGGCTGCAACAGTTCTACGCGGCGCGGCCCGGCACCGATCGAGCGCTGGTCGCGCGTGCGGTCGCCGGGGCGCAGCAGGTGTGGTCGGAGAACGTGTTCCCGGCGATGAACGGGAAGTGGGGCACGTACCCGAACCAGCTGGGGCACGTTGACAGCCCCGGGTGTTTCCGGTGCCACGACGACGAGCACAAGGCGAGCGACGGCAGCGCCATCCGGCAGGACTGCGAACTCTGTCACACGGCGCCGCAATAAAGGGCGTTCCTCGACTTTGATTTTGAGGTGCTGATGAACCTGCATCGATGGTTTGCCTGCGCCACCGCGATGTCCGGCGCGGCGCTCGCGCTGACGGTGGGCCTGGTGATCGAACAGCCAATCGCCGTGGCGGCGGCGCCGCCGCAGGCGGCGGCTGCGCCGAAGCCGGTGTCGCCCCCTGCGGCGGCGCAGGGCGATTACGTCGGCGAGGACACCTGCCTCGGCTGTCACGACACGCAGTCGTACAAGGGCACGAAGCACGCGGTCGCGTTCAACGAGCGGACGCCGGCCGCGACGCACGGTTGCGAGAGCTGTCATGGCCCGGGTCGTGCGCACGCCGAGAGCGGCGACCCGGCGCTCATCCGCAACTTCAAGACGATGACGCCGCAGCAGGGGAGCGCCTTCTGCGCCACGTGTCATAACCGCGGCTCGCACGCGCTCTGGGACGGCAGTCAGCACGACCAGCGGAACGTCGGCTGCACGACCTGTCACAGCATCCACTCACCGAAGGGGCCGTCGCAGATCAAGGCGGCGAACGAGATGGCGCTCTGCGCGACGTGCCATCGTCCGGTGGTCAATCGCCAGCATCGATTCAGCCACATGCCGGTACGGGAGGGGAACATGACCTGCTCGTCGTGCCACAACCCGCACGGCAGCACCAACGTGCGCCTGCTGAAAGCCGGCACGACGATCGACGAGAGCTGCACGAGCTGCCACACCGACAAGCGCGGTCCCTACCTGTGGGAGCACGCCCCGGTGAGCGAGAGCTGCATCACCTGTCACGAGCCGCACGGGTCAAACAACGATCGCATGCTGGTCAGCAAGCTCCCGTTCCTGTGCCAGCGCTGTCACGTGACGTCGCGGCATCCGCCCACGGTCTACGACGGCTACCTGCTGAACAACTCGGCAAACGGCAACAAGATCTACTCGCGGTCCTGCGTCATCTGCCATCAGCAGATCCACGGCTCGAATTCGCCGTCGGGTCAGACGTTGCTGCGCTAGAGGAGGAGTGTCATGCGTTACGCATTGCTCATCGCTGCGCTCCTCTCGACGGCCGGCGCCGCCTCGTCCCAGCAGCTGCCGCAGCCTCCCGCGCCGGGACCACAGGCGCCTGCGGCGCCGCAGCCTTCGACCACGCCGGCGACAAAGACGACGGACTATACCGGTACGGTCGATGTCGGCGGTCAGTTCACCGGCACGACCGGCGACGAGGCGCTGTACGAGCAGCTGCGCGATCAGCGCAGCGGGTTGTTCTCGAACATCGCCGTCAGCCGCCAGACCAACGCGTTCTGGCTCGACGCCAGCGCCCGGCACATCGGCTATCGCGATCAGCGGTACGCGTTGAGCTACCTGCGACCGAAGCTGAATTTCGATTTCAACTTCCAGGGGCAGCCGCTCAATTACAGCTACGACACGCGCACACCGTACAGCGGGCGCGGCACCGACACGCTGACGCTGGACGACAACGCGCAGCGGGCGGTTCAGGGACCGACGTTCGCGCCCAGCGACGGGCTGGCAGTGGGTGTGCCGTGCGCCCCCGGCGCGCCGCCGGCGGCGTGCTCCACTCCGGCGCAGGTGGCACAGGCGAAGGCCACCCCGTCGATCTACAACCAGCTCGCGACGCAGTTCGACCTGCGGCAGAAGCGGAGCACGGCGGAGTTCGACGCCACCTACAACGTGACCCGCGACGTGGACGTCGATGCACGCTTCCAGACCTCGAGCCGCAGCGGCGAGCAGCCGTGGGGCGCGTCGTTCGCCTTCAACAACGCAATCGAGTTGCCGAAGCCGCTCGACGACCGCACCAACAACGTGACGCTCGGCACCGGGTGGGGACGGGAGCGCGGATCCGTACGGCTCGCCTACGACGGCTCCTGGTACAACAATCGTCTCCACGACCTGACGTGGGACAACCCCCTGTTCATCAACGACTACAACAACGGGTTGACGCCGCCAAACGGCCCCTACGACCCGAGCGGCTACAGCAACGGCAACGGCCCCACGATGGGACGGGAAGCGCTGGCCCCGGACAACAGCATGCACGTGCTCAGCGCCACCGCGCTCTACCGCTTCTGGAAGCGCACGAGCCTGAACGGCGTCGCGCAGTTCACGACGCAGAACCAGAACGACACGCTAATCCCGTGGACGGCCAACGCGCTGATCAACTCGCCCCTGGTGATTGCCGCCTTCCCGCACCTCGCGCAGGTGCCGCGGGCGACGGCGGAGGCGAAGGCAGTTGGCGTCAACACGATGCTGAACTTCACGGCGCGGCCGATGGCCCGAGTGTCGTTCAACGTGCGCTACCGCTTCAACCGGCGCGATGTGCAGACGCCGATCTTCGACGCGACGGAGTACGTGCGCTTCGACGCGGTGCCCGAGGAGAACCCCGAAGGGTTCTCGCCGCAGTACGACGTGTCGCGCCATATCTTCGATGCGACGCTCTCCTACACGCCGGCCCGGCTCGGCACCGTGCGCGTCGGCTACGGGCATGAAGCGGTCACCCGTACCGGCCGCGGCTTCGCCGACGTCGGCGAGAACAGCGTCCGCCTGACGTGGGACACCTACTCGAGCCAGTTCGTGACCCTACGCGCCACGTTCGAGGGCGCGCGGCGCCGCGGCTCCGGGTTTGTCGCGGCGGAGTCCGGCCAGAACGACATCGGCGTGCTGACGACGCCCGGCGGCGGCATCGGGCAGGTGGACACCGGCACCGGCGCCAATCCGGCCACGGTGACCGGCCCCGGCGGCACGCAGCCGACGCTCCGCTACTACGACGAAGCCGACCGCAATCGCGTCCGCGGCTCGTTCGTCGTTACCGTGATGCCCGTCGAGACGGTGGATGTGTTCGCGCAGTTCACCGGCACGCACGACACATACCTGCCGGACAACACGTTCCCGGTCGATCGCCCGGGCGAATTGTTCGGGCTCCAGAACGCCAGCGTGCGCAGTTGGAACTTCGGCCTCAACTACAATCCGACCGATCGCCTGTCGGCCGGTGCGAGCTACGGGCGCGACATCACGAGCTCGTTCCAGAGGTCGCGCAACGCCAACCCGCCTCCCGACCCGACGTGGACCGATCCGAGCCGCGACTGGACGCTCGACAACGACGACCAGATGAACGTCCTCAACCTGTATCTCGACCTGCTGCGGCTGGTGCGCAACACCGACGTCCGGTTCGGGTACGACTACCACGACTCCGACAGCGCATACGTGCACGGCGGTCCGCGCATCGCCGGACTGCAGGCGCTCGGCCAGTTCATCCCGCTGCCGAACGTCACCAACACGTGGCAGCGCCTGAGCGCCGACGTGCAGCACTACTTCACGCAGAAGGTGGGCGTCGGCGTCGGCTACTATTTCGAGAAGCTCGACATCGTCGATTTCGCGACGGTGGACACCAACGGTCCCGTGGGGCTGAACCCCGCCACCGGTACGCCGCGCATCGAGTGGCTCGGCGGGTTGATCACCGGCTACGGTTTGCGTCCGTACACCGGGAACACCGGGTACATCCGGCTCTTGTACCGCTTCTGAATCAGGGCGGCCTCCCCACGACCAGCAGTCGTGGCCGCGATCGCCGGAGTGTCGCCGCTGTGGGGGCGAGCCTTGTCAGGCTCGCCACACACATCCGCATTACGAACTAGTTCGTGGACGTGGGAACAACTTCGCGTCCGCGTTTCCGGCCTTTCACCGATTCCAGCCAATTCGCGCGGGGCGTGCGGGTCGCGTTCTTGCACCTCGACCTTGCAGGGCGTGGGACCTCATTCGAGTGCGTCCGCCCACGCGCTCGAGAAGTGCCGGCGCTGCTGCGGCCCCCTGCGGCGCGTCGGCCGGACGCGCAACAGCAGCACGTCGCACAGGGGCAGAAGCGGGAGAGGCGTCATGAGAGCCACGGTGTTGGGCCTGGCATTGATGCTGATGGCAGCGACGGCGGCTGCGCAGCATGAATCGTCGCCGCCCACGGTTCCGCCGCTCGTTCCGCAGTCGCTGACCGGTGCGGCGTCGTTCGACCTGCATTGCGCGTCCTGTCATGGCCGCGGAGGCACGGGCGATGGCCCGGTCGCTTCCGCGCTGCGCACGCGACCGGCCGATCTGACGACGCTGCTGCGGCGCCACAACGGTGTGTTCCCGCGCGACGCCGTGCGTGGCTACGTCGAGGGGACGAACCGGCAGCCGCCGGCCCACGGATCCACCGACATGCCGGTATGGGGCCCGACGTTCCGCGGCCTCGAGGGCTCCGATGCGCGCGTTCGCGTGCGCCTCGACAACCTCGTCGCCTTCATCGAGTCGATCCAGAAATCCCCGGAGTTCACCCGGACGGCGGCGACCGGCACCGCCGGCGGCGCGACGCTCTTCGCGCAGTACTGCGCCAGTTGCCATGGGCGTAACGGCCGCGGCGATGGGCCGATGACGGGCGAGCTGCGCCGGCCGGCGGCGGATCTGACGCAGTTCACCAGGCGCAACGGCGGGGTGTTTCCCGAGGTCAAGGTGGCGCGGATCATCGACGGCCGCGATGTGCCGTCGCACGGCGATCGAGACATGCCGGTGTGGGGTGGCGTGTTCAAGCGGGATGCGAGCGGCGGCGGCGACGAAGCAGCGGCGCGGGCGCGCATCGCGGCGCTCGTGCAGTTTCTGGCGAGCATCCAGGAACGGCCCGCCGAGTAGGGAGGACGGAGATGACTGGAGTAGCCGTTCGGCCGGCAGCCGCGACAACGGGTGACAGCTCGACGCTCGAAGGAGGGGTGATCGGGGCGCTGAAGGCGAACCCGCAGGTCCCGTTCGAACGGATTGCCGTATCGGTGCACGACGGCGTGGTGACGCTGTCGGGGCAGGTCAACTGGAAATACGAGAGCGCTGCTGCCGTCGCCGCCGCGAGCGGCGTCAGGGGTGTCGCCGTGATCGACAACGAGATCGTCGTCGGGATGCCGTAGCGGACGCCCGTCCGCTCAACCGTCTGGGATTGCGAGGTCAGGCGCGGTCCCGGGCGCGGAGACGCGTCGTTCAGCGTGTGGACAGCACGACATGACGCGTCTCCGCGAACTCTTTGCGCAGATCGCCGCGCACGTCGGGATGCGCGATGCCGATCAGCGCCTCGGCGCGCTGCCGCAGGCTCAACCCGAACAGATTGACCGCGCCGTACTCCGTCACCACCCAGTGCACGTGGCCGCGCGTCGTCACCACGCCGGCTCCCGGCTTCAGGGCGTTGGCGATGCGGCTCACGCTGCCGCCGGCGGCGGTGGACGGCAGCGCGATGATCGGCTTGCCGCCGCGGGACAGCGCCGCGCCGCGGATGAAGTCCATCTGGCCGCCAATACCGCTGTAGATGCGGAATCCGAGCGAGTCCGCAACCACCTGTCCCGACAGGTCGATTTCGATCGCCGAGTTGATGGCGGTGACCTTGTCGTTGCGGCGGATGATCGCGGTGTCGTTCGTGCGGTCGCACGGATGGAATTCGACCAGCGGGTTGTCGTCAACGAAGTCGTACACCCGCGGCGAGCCGACGACGAAGCTGGTGACGATGCGGCCGCGGTGCACGTGCTTGAGCCGATTGGTGACGTTGCCGTTGAGCGCCAGGTCTACGACACCGTCCGAAAACATCTCGGTGTGGATCCCGAGATCCTGTTTCGTCGCCAGGCGGCGCAGCGCCGCGTCGGGAATCGCGCCGATGCCCATCTGCAGCGTCGCGCCATCCTCGACCAGGTCGGCGACGTGCGACCCGATCGCGTCCTCCACCGGCGTCGGCGGTTCCGGCGAGTGCGCATGGATTGGCCGCGACGAGCGAACGAACGTCCGGACGCGCGAGAAGGGCACGAGCGTGTTGCCGAGGGTGCGCGGCATGCGGTCGTTGACCTCCGCGACGATCGTCCGTGCCGCCTGCGAGGCGGCGAGCGCAGCGTCCACCGACGTGCCGAGCGTGCAGTAGCCGTGCGCGTCGGGCGGCGACAACTGCAGAAACGCGACGTCGAGTTCGATTTGCCCCGACAGGAACAGCCCCGGGATATCCGACAGGAAGTTGGGGCGAAGTCGGCGTCGCCGCGCTGAATGGCGCCTCGCACGGGAGGCCCCGCGAACAGCGACACCGAGAGGAACCGGCCGCGATGCTCGGGCGCGACAAACGGGGCGGGTCCGTTGGTGTGCAGGTGATACAGCGTGACGTTCTCGAGCTCGCTGCGGCGCACCAGCGCGTCGAGCAGCGGCGTCGGCGTCGCCGCCGCGCCGTGCACGAAGACGTTCATGCCGCTGGAGACACACGCCACTGCCTCATCCGCGGACACCGCACGATTGCTCCACATGGTGTTAACTGTACCAAGTGTCCGCGCGTCGCCGGCTCGTCTCGCTGCTCCCCCTGTTGCTCGTGCCTCTCGCGGTCGCCCTGGCGTGGCTGACGCCGGAGCGCCACATCGCCATCTTCGTGGTGTCGATGCTCGCGATCATGCCGCTCGCCGGCTACATCGGTCATGCGACCGACCACCTCGCGGCGCGGCTTGGCGGCGGCATCGGCGGTCTGCTCAATGCGACCTTCGGCAACATCGCCGAGCTGATCATCGGCGGGTTCGCCCTCCACGACGGCCTCTACGATCTGGTGAAGGCGTCGATTACCGGCTCCATCATCGGCAACGTCCTGCTCGTCTTCGGCGCGTCGGCGCTAGTGGGCGGCGTCAATCACCCCGTCCAGCGCTTCAACCGGACGGCAGCGGGCATGGGCACGACGATGCTCCTGCTCAGCGCCATCGGGCTCGTGGTCCCGGCGGTGTTTCACCATCTCGCCTCGCGCTACACCTCCCGCGAGCTGACGCTCGACACCGGTATCGCCGTGGTGCTCTTCGTCACCTATGGAGCGGGGCTGGTGTTCACGCTGAAGACGCACCGGCAGTTGTTCGGCCGTTCGCCCGACGATGGCGGCGCCGACGAAGACGTGTCTTCGCTGCCGACGGTCCGGTCATCGGTGCTCACGCTCGTCTTCGCCACGGCGGCGGTCGCGGTGGTCAGCGAGCTCCTCGTGGACGCGGTGTCGGAAGCCGCCGCGGCGCTGGGGATGTCGCAACGTTCGTCGGGGTGATCATCGTCGCGCTGGTCGGCAACGCCGCCGAGCACTACACGGCGCTGACCATGGCCGCGCGCGATCGGATGGACGCAGCGATCGGCATCTCGGTCGGGTCGTCCACGCAGATCGCACTGTTCGTGGCGCCGGTGCTGGTGTTTCTCAGCTACGTGATCGCGCCGGCGCCGATGAACCTGCGGTTCACCACGTTCGAGCTGGTGGCGATCGGCCTGGCGGTGCTGGCGATCGCGTTCATCGCGCACGACGGCGAAACGAACTGGATGGAGGGGGTGATGCTGCTCGCGGTCTACGCGATCCTCGCGCTCGGCTTCTACTTCCTGCCCCCGCTCGGGTAGTGGTAACGAGCGGGCGCCTGCTCAGGAGCGAAGGGCGCGCCCGGCCTCAACTATAAGCAAGCGCAGCCGTTACGTCGTCTTGGCCCTCGTCCGATTACGATCTTGTGAGGCGATGACGGCAAGCGCCAATTTCCCGCCGTAGCACCCGCGTGCCGCTGGCGTCTCGCATTGGCAGAATCATTGGCAATTCTGCACATTGTGCCACTGCTGCGCTGTGGCCTTCCGTTTGCGATACCCCGGCAGAGCATCTCGACGATCCATCACAACTTGCGAGTGAGGAGCCTTATGAAGCGGGGAGTCGTCCGTACCCTGGCCGGTGTGGCCGCCGCCGGAACGGTCATCGTGGGAGTCGCGTCGCTGCGCGCCTCCGCGGCGACGGCAACGGCCAATCTGACCGTGAGCGCCACGGTCGTCACCAACTGCACGATCACCACGTCGGCGCTGGCGTTTGGCAACTACGATCCGGTCGTTGCCAATGCGACGGCGAATCTCGACGGTACCGGCAAGGTGAGCGTTGCCTGTACGAAGGGAGCCGCGCCGACCATCGCGCTCGGAACCGGATCCAACGCCTCGGGCAGCGTTCGCCGGTTGAGCGACGGCGGCAGCAACTATCTGACCTACGAGCTGTATCAGGACGGGGGATTCAGCACGGTGTGGGCCGGGTCGGGCGCGGGCCTGCTGACGACGGCCGCCGCGCCGTCGAAGGTGGCGCGCGATTTCACCGTCTATGGCCGCATCCGCGGCGGTCAGGACGTTCCGGCCGGCGCCTACGGCGATACCGTCGTCGCAACGGTGAACTTCTAGTCTCGTGAACGGGTTGATGCGCGCGTGGCGGTGGATGGCGGCGGGACTCGCCGCGGCGGCGTTCGTGTCGTCGGGGACGGCGTCTGCCGCCACGTTCAGCGTCAACCCGACCCAGATCAACCTGTCGGCACGCGTGTCCAGCGCGCTGCTGACGGTGCGCAACGACAGCGACGAGACGCTGCGGTTCCAGCTCTCGGCGTTCACCTGGACGCAGAGCGCGGCCGGCGAGATCCAGCTGGCGCCGACGGACGACGTGATCTTCTTTCCCGCGCTGCTGTCGCTGGCGCCGAAGGAAGAACGGCGCATCCGCATCGGCACGACCGCGACCACCGGCGCCCAGGAGAAGACCTATCGCGTCTTCGTCGAAGAGCTGCCGTCGGCCGACGCGTCGCGCAGCGGCGCGGCGGTGCGCGTCCTGACGAAGATGGGAATTCCGGTGTTCGTGCGACCGGCGCGCGAGACCGCCACCGCGACGCTCGCCGATCTCGCTTTGCGGGACGGCACGCTGCGGTTCACCCTCAGCAACACCGGCACCGTGCACATCGTGCCGCAGCGGATCCGCGTGCGCGGCGTCGGCGCGCGCGGCGAGGCGGTGTTCGAGCGCGAGGTCACGGGCTGGTACATCCTGTCCGGAGGGCGCCGCGACTTCGAATTACCGGTACCGGCCGCCGAGTGCCCACGGACGGCATCGGTGCAGATCGAAGCGGCGTTCGAGTCGATGTCGCTGAAGGAATCGCTGCAGACGCCGGCGGGTGCCTGTGCCCGATGATGCGCGCATTCTGGGTCGTGGCCCTGATGCTGCTGCCGGCGACGTCGATCGCGCAGCCGCCGTCTGACACCCGGGCCTTTCTCGAACTCTCCATCAACAGCGTCAGCGCCGGCGATCACCTCGTCGTGCTCCGCGGCAGCGATGCGTTCGTGGCGGTCGCCACGCTGACGGGCAGCGGCGTCCATGGCTTCGACGGGCGGCGCGAAACCATCGGCGGTGAGGAGTTCGTCTCGCTGCAGTCGCTGGCGCCGAAGTTGACGTTCGCCGTCGACGAGCGCGGGCTGAAGCTGGCACTCACCATCGATCCGGAGTGGCTCGGCCGGGTCGAACGCGATCTGCAAACCGGCGAGCCGACAGGCATTCAGTACCGCGGATCGCCGTCAGGCTTCCTGAACTACGCGCTGACGGCGGCCAGCCGCCAGGAATACGAGCTGTTCACCGAAACTGCGGTGAACGCCCGCGGCGCGCTCCTGTACAACACCGCCTCGTCAACGCCGCACGGAACGGTGCGCGGGCTGACCAACTTCACCATCGACGAGCGGCGATCGATGCGCCGCTGGATCGTCGGCGACAACTTCGCCGGCGGCGGCGTCCTCGGCGGCGATGCGCTCGTCGGCGGCATCACGGTGTCGCGTGACTTCAGCCTCGCACCGTATTTCGTCAAATATCCGAACCTGACGATGTCGGCCGCGGTGCCGACGCCGTCGGTGGTCGAGGTGTACGTCAACGGACGGCTGGTGCGGCAGGAGCAGATGCTGCCCGGGCGGATCGATCTGCGCAACCTGCCGCTCGTCACCGGCCGCAACGAGACACGGCTGGTCATCCGCGATCCGTTCGGCGGCACGCGCGAGGTGGTCAGCGGCTACTACCTGACGAGCGCGGTGCTGGCGCGCGGCCTGCACGATTACGAATACAGTGCCGGGTGGCGTCGCAGCGGCTTCGGCAGCGACAGCTTCGACTATTCGGCGCCGGTGTTCCTTGCGCGCCACCGCGTCGGCGTCACCGACACGCTGACGATCGGCGGGCGCATCGAAGGCGATCGCGAGCGGCTGAGCGGCGGCCCGACGCTCAACCTGCGCCTGCCGTTCGGTGACGTCGAGGCGGCGTTCGGCGCCAGCCGCGCCGGAGCCGTCACGGGCACCGCCGGTGAAGTGGCCTACGTCTACTCGAGCCGGCTGCTGTCGCTCGGCGGGACGGCGCGCATGACGAGCACCGGGTACGCGACGCTGTCGCTGGCGCCGACCGACCACCGCGCGACGACCGAATACAACATCTTCAGCAGCGTCCCCGTCGGCGGCGGCACGAGCCTGACGCTGCAGTACGCGCGGGCCGCCGGTGCGCCGGACGTCGCCTCGCAGCGGACGTCTCTGCTCGGGTCGGCGCGGCTCTATCGCACGCTCAGCGTCGTCGGCAGCGTCGCACGCACGCAAGGCATGCAAGGCCGGTCGTTCGAGGCGACGGTGAGCGCGATGATCACGTTCGGCGCGCGCGTGGTGGCCAGCGCGTCGGCGGTGCGCGACAGCGAAGGCGCGCGGCCGGTGTTCGACCTGCAGCAGCCGCTGCCGGCCGGCAAGGGTATCGGGTATCAAGTGCGGACCGAAGGCGGTGCCCGTGATGCGGTGAGCGGCGTCCTTCAGTATCAGGGCGACTACGGCCGCTACGAGGTGCGCCGCGACAGCCTCAACGGCGTCGAGCACTCGACGCTGAACGTGTCTGGTGCGCTGGTCGCGATTGGCGGCGGCGTGTACGCGACCCGTGCGATTCGCAACAGCTTCGCGCTGGTGCGCGTGCCCGGCGTCGCCAACGTGCGCGCCTACTCGAGCAACCAGGAAGTCGGCCGCACCGATCGCCACGGCAACCTGCTCGTGCCCGACCTCTTGGCATATTACGGGAATCAGTTGAATATCTCTGATACCGACGTGCCGATCGACTATGTGGTGCCCGACGTGCAAACGACGCTGGCGCCGCCGTACCGCGGCGGCGCCGTGGCGCTGTTTCCGGTCCACCGCGTTCAGCGCAGCGTTGGGTCGGTGATGCTGGTGACGCCGTCCGGCGATCAGGCGCCGGCGTTCGGCGAACTGGCGGTGACCGCGGCCGGCAAACGGCTGGTGTCGCCGCTCGGCGCGGCGGGGGAGTTCTACTTCGAGGATCTGCCCGCCGGCCGGCACGACGCCGTCGTCAACTACCGCGACGTCACCTGTACGTTTACGCTCGACGTGCCGATGACCAACGCGCCGTCGCAGACCCTCGGGAGGTTCCGGTGCCAGGTGCCCGCATCCTCACATTGATCGCTGTCGCCGCCCTGACGTTGCTGCCGGCGTGGGCCCACGCGGGAGGCTGCACCGTCGCGACGACCTCGATCAATTTCGGCAGCTACAACGTCTTCGCGACGGCGCCGACGGATTCGACCGCCACCATCACCTATCATTGCAGCGGCACGTCGGCGATTGCGATCGGCATCACGCGCGGGCAGAGCGAAACGTTCGCGCCGCGTGTGCAGTCGAAAGGGCCCGACGAGCTGAAATACAACCTCTATCTCGATCCGGCGCGCACGACCGTGTGGGGCGACACCAGTTCGGGAACGCAGATCTATTACAACACGAGCGTCCCGAACAATCGCGACGTCACCCTGACGGTCTACGGCCGGATCCCGCCGGGGCAGGATGCGAGCGCCGGCTCGTATACCGACAGCGTCTCCGTCATCGTCTTGTTCTAGTAGTCACTGTGGGGCAAGCCTTGTCAGGCTCGCCGCGCGAACCCGACAGGGTTCGCGCCACATACATCTGCACACGCTAGAAGTTGATCGTCACGAGGCGATTGCCGGACGCATCGCCGGACCTGGCGCCGTCGATCGCCTGCGTCGCTGCGATCACCGTCATCGTCTGCATCGGCGTGACGAACCGCGCCTGCGCCGCGGCCGCGGCAACCGCTTCCGCGGCGGCAATCGTGGCTGGCGACGCCGGACGGGTGGCGCTCGCGGCGGGTTGTGACGACGTGGCGGCGGCCGCAGCGGGGGTTGGCGCGAGCGGCTCGATCGTTGTCGCTGCGGGCATCAGCATCGGCATCGGCACGGGACCGGAGCCGACGAGAGCCGGAGTCACGCCGCGGCTGCAGGCCAGCGTGACCTGCGCGAGGCCGGACGCCGCGCCGGTGGTCTGCACGGCGCAGGCGCGCGAGACCGTCACCGACACGGCAAGGCTGCCGGTCGCTGACTGGCCGAGCGCCGACTCGCCGAGCGCCGGCATCGCCGCCGCGATCGCGACCAGGGCGACGAGCGGGCGCACCCGTGGCGTCATACCGCCCGCCGTTGTTGCGGCGATCGCTCGATCACGGGGCCATCGTGCCGAATCGTGCAGCCTGCGGCAACGTCCAAGATTCCGCTCCCCAACTGCCAAATCGGTTGCGGCGGGAAATCCTTAAGAGTGCGGCGCCGGCACCGGCGCTACCCGTCGAGACCGTAATCCATGTTCATTGCCGCGCGTGCTTCGCGCAGCGTCGCGTCGGCGATCGCGTTGGCGTGCGCGATCCCGAGGCGCAGCGTCTCGACGACGATCTGCGGGTCGCGTTCGAGCTCGGCGCGCCGTTGGCGCAGCGGCGCGAGCTCGCTGTTCAGCACGTCGATCACCAGCTTCTTCAGCGCGCCGCTGCCGCCGTCCCCGATCCGGTCGGCGATCGCCGCCGGCGCCTCGCCGGTGCACAGCGACGCGATGAGCAGCAGGTTGCCGACTTCCGGGCGGCGATCCGGCTCGTAGGTGATCTGCCGGTCGGAGTCGGTCTTCGCCTTCTTGATCAGCGCCGCCGTTTCATCGGCGGTCGCCCGCAGCGTCACCGCGTTGTTGCGGCTCTTGCTCATCTTCTGCGCGCCGTCGAGGCCGAGGATCTTCGGCGCCTCGGACAACAGCGCCGCCGGCTCGGGGAAGACCGGCGCGTCGTCGTCGCAGAAGCGCTGATTGAATCGCCGCGCGATCTTGCGCGTGAGCTCGACGTGCGGCAGCTGATCGCGTCCGACCGGCACGACGTTGCCTTTGCAGAACAGGATGTCCGCGGCCTGGTGCACCGGGTAGGTGTACATCGCCGCGTTGACGTTCGTCAGGCCGGCCGCCTCGATCTCCTCCTTCACCGTCGGATTGCGATCGAGCTCGCCCATGCCGACCAGCGTGAGAAACGGGACGAGTAACTGATTCAACGCCGGCACGTGGCTGTGACAGAAGATGTGCGTCCAACCGCTCGCCGGATCCAGCCCGGCGGCGAGATAATCCAGCACCAGCTCGCGCACGTTTGCGGGGATCGAGCTCACCGTGTCGCGGTCGGTGAGCACCTGGTAGTCGGCGATGACGATGAAGGTGTCGATGCGGAGGCGCTGGAGCTCGACGCGGTTCTTCAGCGACCCGAAATAGTGGCCGATGTGCAGGGCGCCGGTAGGGCGATCGCCCGTCAGGACGCGGTATCGACCGGGATTGTTGAGGAAATCGGTGCGAAGCGCGGTCGAACGGCGTACCGCTTCGGCAAACGTGTCGCCGCCGTGCTCCTGGAGGGCGTCGGTCATCGACTAATATCATATGCACGCCGTGACGGAACCCACCGAGTTCGAGTCCTCGCCGGACGCGTACAAGGTCAAGCTGGAGACCTTCGAGGGCCCGCTCGATCTGCTGCTGCACCTCATTCGCAAGAACGAGGTGAACATCACCGATATTCCGATTGCGTCGATCACCGAGCAGTATCTCGGCTACCTCGAGATGCTGCAGGAGCTGAATCTCGACGTCGCCGGCGAGTTCCTGGTGATGGCCTCCACGCTGATCCACATCAAGTCGAAGATGCTGCTGCCGCGGCCGGAGACGGCGCAGGACAGCCTGTTCGAGGACGAGGATCCGCGTGACGAGCTGGTCCGCCGCCTGCTCGAGCACCAGAAGTTCAAGGCCGCCGCCGAGATGCTGCACGATCGCGAGATGGCGAGGAGCGCGCAGTTCACGCGGCCCGACTCGCGCGTCGCCGACGCGATGGAAGATGACTACGAGCCGGAGCTCGAGGTCGATCTCTTCAGCCTGCTGACCGCGTTCCGCGGTGTGCTCGAGCGCGCCAGCCGGCGGCCGCGGATGGTGCTGCCGCCCGAGCAGATCTCGATTCAGGATCGAATCGAGCAGCTGCTCGGCCGCCTGTCGGAGACCGAGGCGTGCGGCTTCGAGGATCTGTTCAGCGACGGCGACGGGTCGCGCCCGTTCATGATCGTGACGTTCCTCGCGCTGCTCGAGATGATCCGCCTGAAGCTGATTCGCGCCTTCCAGTCCGGATCGTTCGGCGCCATCCGCGTATACAAGCGCGCGCGGCCGGCCGATGCGCCGCATCCCATTGGAGATCCCCAGAATTCATGACCGACGAAGTTGTGAACGAGCAGCCCGGCACGGAGCCAGCCGTCGAACAACCGGCCGACGACTCGGCGGACATCGCGGTCGCCGACGCGCTCGCTGCCGATCCGCCGGCCGAGACGCCGGTGAAGATGGCGCCCGATGATCTCAGGGCGGTCGTCGAGGCGTTGATCTTCGCGTCGCCGGATCCGATCACGCCAAAGACGCTGTACAAGCTGCTCGCGAGCGAATCGAAAGACGACGTGTCCGCGGCGATCAACGATCTGCGGACCGAGTACCTGAATCGTCCGGGGCTCGCGCTGGTCGAAGTGGCCGGTGGCTATCAGATCGTCACCCGCCCGGAGCTGCACGAGTGGGTGCGCCGCCTGTTCCACGAGCGGTCCACGCAGAAGCTCTCGGTGGCGGCGCTCGAGTCGCTGGCGGTGATCGCCTATCGGCAGCCGGTGACGGCGCTGGAGATTACCGAGATCCGCGGCGTCAACAGCTCCGGCGTGCTCTCGACGCTGCTCGAACGCAACTTGATCAAGATCGTCGGTCGCAAGAACGTCGTCGGCCGGCCGTTCATGTACGGCACGACGAAGGAGTTCCTGATCCGCTTCGGGCTGAAGGATCTCGGCGACCTGCCGAAGATCGAGGACATGGCCGAGGCGCTCGGGTTCAATCCGCCGGCCGGTCTGGTCGAGCAGACGCCGCGCGAAGAGGTCCTGCCGCTAGACGAGAACGACGATCAACAAATGACAAATGACAAATGACTAATGGCAAATGACAAACGGAGCGTGCCCCATTTGAGGGTTCAATTTGCCATTTGTCATTTGTCATTTGCCATTTTGCATTGCCGCCGTCGCCACGTGCTTCAAGGCGGCGACTTCTTCCGCGCGTAGCTCGCGCCACTGTCCTGGCTTCAGCCGGCGATCGGCGATCGGGCCGATGCGCACGCGCGTCAGCGAGTTGACCGGATGGCCGACCGCTTCGCACATCCGCCGCACCTGACGATTGCGCCCCTCGCGGATGGTGATGCGCAGGACGCCTGACCGATCGCGGCGCCCCTTGTTGAGGAGCATCACGTCCGCCGGCAGCGTGCGGCGGCCGTCGAGCGGGATGCCGTTCCGAAGCTGATCGATCGCCTCGTCGTCGGGCATGCCGGCGACCTTCGCTTCGTAGGTGCGCTCCACGCCATGGCGGGGATGCGTCAGCCTGGCGGCCAGATCGCCGTCGTTGGTGAGGAGCAGCAGGCCTTCCGTGTCGTAGTCCAGCCGGCCGACGGGGTAGACGTACTCGCGCACGCCCTGCAGCAGATCGATGACCGTGCGGCGCCGCTGCGGATCGGACCGCGTGGTCACGTAGCCGGCCGGCTTGTAGAGCAGGATGTAGCGGAGCTTTTCGGCGCTCTTGATCCGCCGCCCGTCAACGCGGATGTCGTCGGTGGCGAGATCGGCCTTGGTGCCCATCTCGCGGACCGTCTGCCCGTTCACGGATACGCGCCCCTCGGCGATCAGCTTCTCGGCGGCGCGCCGCGATGCGACGCCGGCCTGCGACAGGATCTTTTGCAGCCGCTCTGCCATCGATCTACCGCCGCAGGATCGCCGCCCAGAAGGACACCATCCGCGCGGCTTCGGTTGCGGCCGTTGCCACCTCCGCCTTGTTGACCTGCGCGTGCGTGACGACGCGCGTGAGCAGCAGGTGGACGTCAGCGCCCTTCTGTTCCAGATAGTCGTCGAGCAGCGCCGACTCCGCCGCCGGAATGACGTTGTCGTCGTCACCGTGCATCAGGAAGATCGGCGCTGTCGGCACGTCGGCGGTGCGATCGGGGGACAGCGCCGGGTCGTTGGCGCCGAGCTGCGCGAGATGCGGAATCAGGATCGGCCCGAGCTTCGTGATCGCGCGCTCGTTCACGTAGTGCAAGTAGGTGCGCGACGGCTCCGGCAGCGTCGGCTCGATCGCGCGCGCCTGCTCGAACGTGCGCTCGGATCGCGCCTTGTCCACCATCGCCTGCTGCGACGCGAGCAGGAACGTGCGGATGCCGTTGCGCAGCGGCTCGACCTGATCAGCCGGCACCACACCATGATCGGCGAGACCATAGAGAATCACGGCGACGCCGTAATCGTGGGGCGGGTGAGTGGTGACCCCGTCGACGTGCGGCTCCTCGCCCGTCGCGAGATACCTCATGACGCGTGGCAGGTCGGCGTGGCCGCCAGACGACACGACGAAGGCGAGCTTGTCCTTGATCGACGGCCGCGACGCCGCGGAAATCGAGAGTCCGCCGGCGAAGCTGATAGCGACGATGCCGACGCGTCCGTCGGGCGCGAGACGCGGCTGCTTCGCCGCCCAGAGGACCGCGTCCTCGACCGTGTCGGTCGCGTGCGGGCTGATGCGATACGCCTGCAGATCGGGCAGCGCCATCGTCATCACGTTCACGCCGGTGGCGGCGAACTGGCGGGCGAAGGCGGTGAGCCGCGGCTCGTCGATGCCCATCGAATGGATCCCGGGGATGAGCAGGACGGTGCGGTGATAGCTCTCAGGCGTATAGAACTGCGCGGGCACGTCGCCGTAGCGCGTCGGCACGGTGTGCGGCGGCGCGACGGTGATCGTGTGCGTGCTGCTGACGGCGAGCGAGTGGAGCGGGCCGCCCATGTTGGCGACGCGCAGCAGGAGCGAGAGCGCTCGCGCATAGGGAACGGCGACGTAGCCGCCGCCGACGAAGATGAACAGGATGACGAGAGCCGCGACCAGGCGGCGACGCGAGCGCATTATTCAGCGAACATGACCTGAAGCCGTTACGGCGACAAGCGTTGGCCGTCGCATCGACCGAGTCCCGATTCTCACGGTTCGCGTCGCCGGCATCGTGATTACAGTGTAACCGCCGGGACGATCCCGCGCCGAACACGCGTGCTACGATCGCGTGTTCCCTGGTCATGAAGAGACTCATCATTGCGATCGACGGTCCGTCCGGTGCCGGCAAGGGCACCATCTCCCGTACGTTGTCCCACACCCTCGGCTATCGGCACGTGGACACCGGCGCCATGTATCGCGCCGTCGGGTGGCTGGCGCATCACGAAGGCATCTCGCTCGAGGATGAAGCGGCGGTGAGCGCGCTGGCGAAGCGTGCGGACCTGATTGTCGAGGGCGGCATCGTCTCGATCGACGGCCACGACGTCACGCGCGCGATCCGGACGCCCGAGGTGGACAAGATCGCCAGCATCGTCGCGCGGCTGGCGCGGGTGCGCGAGGTGCTGGTCGCTCGCCAGCGGCAACTGGGCGAGGCGGGCGGCGTAGTCATGGAGGGTCGCGACATCGGCACCGTCGTGTTCCCGGACGCCGACGTGAAGATCTACCTCGACGCGTCCGCCGAGGAACGCGCCCGGCGGCGCGCCAGTGACACCGCGCACACCGGCAGTCAGGCCGGCCAAGCCGCCGTCGCCGAACAGATCGCCGCGCGCGACAAATCAGACACCACGCGCGCCGTGTCGCCGCTCACGCTGGCCGACGATGCGATTCACATCGACACCACCGGCATGCCGATCGCGGCGGTCGTCGAACGGGTGCTGTCGATCGTTCGCGAAAAGGCCAACGAGTAGCGAGGGACGAAGAACACCGGCGCCGTGAGCCGTCCCCCGGGCGCTTTCCGCATTGTCTGGCGGAGGGATTCCGATGACGGTTCGTCTACTGCTTGCCGCGGTGCTGGTGGCGATCGCCGCGCCGCCGGCTTTTGCCCAGCACTACGCCGACGTCGATGGCTCAATCGGCGGCATGGCTACGACTATCGTTCCTGCCGGCGGTCTGTTTCTGGACGCGTCAAAGGCGCTGCTGCGGACGACGAGCCTCGTGGGCGAGGCGCAGGTGTTCGGGGCGACGCGCCCTGAACTCGTGGCGATGGGCGGCGTTCGGCAGCGGCTGTTCGACACCAGGAAGGGCGAGCTGTACGCGCAGCTGCTGCTCGGCGGCGCCACCGGATTTTCGCGGCGTTGCGATTTGTGCAGCGCCCGCACGACGGAGTTCGGCGTCGGCGCCAGCGTTGCGCTGGACGAACAGTGGGGCATCCGGATCCGGGGCGACATCCGCACCGGCGGCTCGGCGGCCGATCTGTTCTATCCGACCCTTGGCGTCGGCGTCACCAGGCGCTGGCACTGAGCCAATCGCGCGATCGGCCTTTTCAGGGTGACTGCACCGGCTGGGGCAAGAGCCGGTGCAGCCGCGCGTCAGTCGCGATCGTCGTAGTCTTCGGAGGAGGCGGGGTCCAATTCCCAGCGGTGTTTGTCGCGCTTGGTGATCTTGTCGGCGCCCTTCAACTCCTCGTTGTCCTGGTACTCGTTGCCGACCGCCCGGCCGATGTCGTCGACGATGTCCTGATCGGGCGTGGGATTGTCGCCGCCGGGCGCCTCGTCGCCGACGCTGTAGGCCGACTCCCAGTCGGCGTCGACGTCGCCGGCGGTGAGCGCGGGGCTCGTTTCGGTGTGCTCGGCGTAGCGCTCCTTCATCGCCCGACGCCCGGTGCGAACGGCCGAGGCGGTCCGATCGAGGTCGAGCGACGATGGCGGGGTGGGCTCGATGTCGTCGGTGATGGTGCGGCGGGGGCGGTCGAGCGCCGGCGTCTTCCGCGCGACGACGGTCTTCGGCGGCAGGGCGGTCCGGGACGACCGGGCAGTCTTGGCGGCTTTCGCGGTTTTCGCGGCTGATGCGGTCTTGCGCGCCGAGCTGGCCTTGCGGCCGGCCGCCTTCGCGGTTGAGGTGGATTTGCGCGCCGCTTTGCGCGCGGCCGTCTTGCGGGCAGATGCCTTCGGTGCAGCGGCTTTGCGCGCCGATTTCCGCGATTTGCCGGCGGTCCGCTTGCGAGCAGCCGCCGTGCGCGCCGCGCCGGACCCCGAGCGTTTCCGCGCCGACGCGGCTTTGCGTTTGGCCATCACAGATCCTCGTTGGACTGTTCTGTTTACCTTGACAGTTACCGGTAAGTGACGTAATCTCTAGATCTTATCGGCGAAGGACAATTGCTCGCAGAGAACGTGGTACGAGCCCCGATGACGGGCACCGGCCACTTCTGTGCGTTTCCCACCACCGATTCTCCATCGCCGTTATAGCCGCGGGGGGCCGGTCCCCGCAACAGAAACCGGTAACTCTGACCCGCGGCACAGGCCGCGGCAGGGACGACTAGGAGGACGCGCAAGGAATGGCGAACGTAGATAACGGGTTGGTGTCGCCCGAACAAGCGGGCGGACAGCCCGTGGCACCAGGGCGTACCCGATCAGGCAAGCCGGCGGGACCCGCCTTCAAGCCGATGCACCACGAAGACATGGATCCGAAGGACTTCGAGACCATGCTCGGCATCTACGACGAAAGCTTCCGCAACATGGCGGAAGGCGAAGTCGTGAAGGGAACGGTGCTGAAGGTCACCGAGACCGCCGTCGTCGTCGACGTCGGCTACAAGTCGGAAGGCCTCATCCAGATCAACGAGTTCCTCGACGAGAACGGCCACGTCACCGTGCAGCCGGGCGACACCGTGGACGTGCTGCTCGAGCGCACCGAGGACCGTGAAGGCCACATCGTGCTGTCGCGCGAGAAGGCCGAGAAGATGAAGATCTGGGACGAGGTCGAAAAGGCCTACGCCGAGAAGAAGGTCGTCATCGGCCGCGTGATCGAACGGATCAAGGGCGGGCTGGCGGTCGACATCGGCGTGCGGGCGTTCCTCCCCGGATCGCAGATCGACGTGCGGCCGGTCCGCAACCTCGATGCGCTCAAGGGGCAGGAGCTCCGGATGCGCGTCATCAAGGTCAACAAGAAGCGGGGCAACATCGTCCTCTCGCGCAAGGCGCTGCTCGAGGAAGAGAACGCCGAGAAGAAGAAGACCACGCTCGAGACGCTGGCCGAAGGCAAGGTGCTGCGCGGCACCGTCAAGAACATCACCGACTACGGCGCGTTCATCGATCTCGGCGGCATCGACGGCCTGCTGCACATCACGGACATGTCGTGGGGCCGCGTCGGCCACCCGTCGGAGCTGTTCAAGGTCAACGACGAGGTCGATGTCATCGTCCTCAAGTACGACCCGGCGACTGAGCGTGTCTCGCTCGGCCACAAGCAGCTCGTGCAGGATCCGTGGGCTACGGTGCAGGAGCGCTATCCCGTGGGCGCGCGCATGAGCGGCAAGGTCGTGAGCCTCACCGACTACGGCGCGTTCGTCGAACTCGAAGCGGGCGTCGAGGGGCTGATCCACGTCAGCGAGATGTCGTGGAGCAAGCGTGTCAAGCACCCGTCGAAGATCCTCAACGTCGGCGACACGGTCGAAGCGATGGTGCTCGGCGTCGATCCGGCCGCCCGCCGCATCTCGCTCGGTCTCAAGCAGGTCGAGAGCAACCCGTGGCACGACCTGGCCGAGAAGTACCCGGTCGGCACCCGCATCAAGGGCAAGGTCCGCAACCTCACCGAGTTCGGCGCGTTCGTCGAAGTCGAGGAGGACATCGACGGCCTGATCCACATCTCCGACATGTCGTGGAGCAAGCGGATCAAGCACCCGTCGGAAGTGCTGAAGAAGGGCGACGTGGTCGAGGCGATGGTGCTCAGCATCGACGCCGAGAACCAGCGGCTGTCGCTCGGTCTCAAGCAGCTCGCCACCGACATCTGGGACGACTTCTTCTCGCGGCACCACGTCGGTGACACCATCGAGGGCAAGGTGACCCGGATGACGAACTTCGGCGCGTTCGTCGAGCTCGACGAAGGCATCGAAGGGCTGATCCACGTCAGCGAGTTCGACGACTCGCACGGCGGCGAGAAGATCAATCTGGAAGTCGGTCAGAGCTACCAGATGAAGATCATCAAGCTGAGCCCGTCGGAGCGGAAGATCGGTCTGAGCATCCGCGCGCTCAAGAACGACGAGTTCCGTGCCGATTGGGAGGATTACCAGGAGAGCTCCGGCACCGGGACGGCCACCCTCGGAGATCACTCCGCAACAGATAGTTCGAAGTGGAAAAGTGGAAAGTGGAAAAGTGGAACAAGTAAGTTTCAAGTCCACTTTTCCACTTTTCCACTTGTTCCACTTTTCCACTTTGATCGACCGAAGGGAGCGACATGACTGGCGGCAGCATGACGAAGGCGGAGCTGGTGGAGGAGGTCTCGCGGGTGTCGGACCTCACCAAGAAGCATTCCGAGGTCATCGTCGACACGGTGTTCAAGAGCATCATCGACGCGCTGCACCGCGGGGAGAAGATCGAGCTCCGCGGGTTCGGCAGCTTCCGCCTGCGGAAGCGCGAGCCGCGCAAGGGCCGCAATCCGAAGACCGGTGACAAGGTGGACGTGCCGCCGAAGAAGGTGCCGTACTTCAAGCCCGGCAAAGAGCTCAAGGAACTGATCAACCGCGAAGCGGAGGCGGCGGAAGCCGCGGCCGCCGCGGCCTCGCCGGAGCTCGCCCCCGTGCTGCCCGGCAGCGCCGCCGCCGTCTAGCCGCGTTGGAGCATCTCTGGTCGCCCTGGCGACTCTCCTACGTGAGCGGCGACAAACCACAGACGGGATGCGTGTTCTGCCAGCGCGGGCAGGCCGACGCATCCCACCCTTCCGACCCTCTCGTCGTCTACCGCGGCACCCTCGCCTACCTCGTTCTCAATAAGTACCCGTATAACAACGGGCACCTGCTGATCGTCCCGTACCGGCACACGCCGACGCTCGCCACGCTGACCGCCGACGAACTGCAGGAGATGGCGATGCTGACGCAGCGCACCGAACTGGCTCTGCGCGAAGCCTATTCGCCCGATGGCATCAACGTCGGGATCAATCTGGGAAAGCCCGCTGGCGCCGGCGTCGTCGAGCACGTGCACATTCACGCGGTGCCGCGCTGGAACGGCGACACGAACTTCATGACCGTGTTCGGCGACACCCGCGTGCTGCCCGAAGATCTGCAATCCACGGCCGGAAGGCTGCGGCCGATCTTCGCAAGGTTGCTGGGTAGCTCAGTAGCTGGGTAGCCTGGGTAGCCTGGGTGGCCTGGGTAGGCACGCCGAGCGGCAACCGAGCTACCAAGCCACCCAGCCACCCAGCTACCTCCGACTCGCGTCGTCGTCGAACTCGCGTCCCGGCGGCGGCTGGTCGCGGCCGACGCGGCCGACGGTGATCGCGGCGCGCGGGTAGCTTTCCGGTCGCACCGGAGCGCCGGCCATGCCGCGGAGCATCGCCAGCTGACCGACGTGGGTGAGCGCATCGGCCAGCGGTCCCTGAATGAGCTGGTCGAACGAACCGCCAAACGTCGCGCCGCCGGCGAGCTCGCGATCGAGCGCGGCGAGACGATCGAAGAAACGGTCGACCTCGACCGCCCAGTCGTCACCGCCCTCGGCTTTCCATACCGGCTCGCCGTGGGCGAAGCGGACGCCCCAGGCCATCAGGTCCGCCAGGTGCGCGACGATCACCACCGGCCGCCGCGTCGCGGCGCCGAACGATTGCGTCGCGAAGCCCGGCGGCACGTCACGCAGTACCTTCGCGGCGCGGTAGGCAAGCGTGGCCACCAGGTGACGGACGGTGGCGCGGTCGTCGCTCGGCATAGCGCAGAGTGTAGCTGTGATTGCGGCGTCGTGTAGACTCCCCGCCTGAAGACGGTCATGGCGAATCAGTCACTGATGATCGGCAGCTTCATGGTCGGCGCGATCGAGCGCTTCTTCGTCGTCCGCCGGCACACCGACGCCTGGCTGACCGAGGACCAGGGGCGGTGAGCGGCTACTAAGTTCCTCGTTCCAGGTTCCGGGTTCCAGGTTCGTGTTCCGGGTTCCGGTTCGCGGTTCTGGGTTCGGGGTTCATTGTTCCTTTGGCGCCATCGCCGTCGGCGCACTGCTGCCACCGATCGCCATCACGCCGCCGAGTACCCGCGTCGCGGCGGAACGAAGAACCCCGAACCGCGAACGGCGAAGCTGAACGGCGAACGGGAACCCGGAACCGGGAACCTGGAACGCGGAACTTCGTAATTCACCGCATGCGTGTGCTCCAGGATCTGCGGTTCGCCGTCCGGATGCTGGTCAAGGACCGGTGGTTCACGGTCATTGCCGCCTTTGTCCTGGCGCTCGGCATCGGCGCCAACAACACGGTGTTCACCATCGTGAACGCCGTGCTCCTCCGGCCCATTCCCTTCGACAAGCCCGAGCAGATCATGCTCGTGACGAGCCGCGACACGCGCGGCCGGCAGCAGGGCGTGTCGGTCCTCGATTTCGAAGACTGGCGCAAGGCCACCCACACCATGTCGCACCTGGTGTTCCTCTTTCCCGGGTCGGCCGTGATCAGCGAAGAGGATCGCCTGCCGGAGCAGTACCCGGGCGTGTACGTGTCGGCCGACTTCTTCAAGATGATGCGGGTCTCGCCCGTCCTCGGCCGTGATTTCAGTCCGCAGGAGGACGGTCCTGGCGGACCGGCCGTCGTGATGATCGGCAACAGCGTCTGGAAACAGCGCTACGGTGGCGATCGCTCGGTGATCGGCCGGTCGATCCGCATCAACGGCGCCACCGCCACCATCGTCGGCGTCATGCCCGAGGGGATGCGGTTCCCCTTCGAGGACGACGTGTGGATGGCGACGTCGATGCTGCCGCCGGCGTTTCGCAACGGGACCCGCGATACTCGCAACTTCGCGGCGATGGGGCGGCTGGCCGACGGCGCGACAGTAGAGCAGGCGAGCGCTGAACTGAAGACGGTTGGCGAACAGCTCTCGCGCCAGTATCCCGACACGAACAAAGACGTCGGCCCCTGGATACGGCCGTTCCTGGATACCGTCGCCGGACCGCAACTGCGGTTGATCTTCTGGGCGCTGCAGGGCGCCGTCGCGTTCGTGCTGCTCATCGCCTGCGCCAACGTCGCCAACCTGCTGCTGTCGCGCGCCGCGAAACGCTCGAACGAGATCAGCGTGCGCGTCGCCGTCGGCGCGAGCCGGTGGCAAATCGTCCGGCAGGTGCTGATCGAAAGCATCCTGCTGGCGCTGGTCGCCGGCGTCGTCGGGCTGCTGCTCTCGATCGGCGGCATCAAGTGGTTCGATGCTCAGACCCAGAACGTCGGCAAGCCGTACTGGATGACGTTCACCATGGACTGGCGGACGTTCGCCTTCTTCCTCGGCGTCTGCGTCTTCACCGGGATCCTGTTCGGGCTGGCGCCGGCGCTGCACGTGTCGCGCACCAACATCGGCGAGATGCTGAAGGAGGGGGGCCGCACCGGCTCGGGCGGGCGGCGCGCACGCCGCTGGAGCACCGTCCTCGTGACCGCCGAGATCGCGCTGACGCTGGTGCTGCTGGCAGGCGCCGGCTTCATGATGCGCAGCTTCATGCGAATGTACAACATGGAAGTCGGCATCGACACCTCGCACATGATCGTGATGAACCTGATCATGCCGGCGCGCAAGTACCCGCAGATCGACGACCGTGTTCGCTTCCTGCACGCCGTCGAGGACAAGCTGTCAGGCTCGGGCGACATTCAATGGGTCACGATCACCACGGCGGCCCCCGGCAGCGGCGGCCCCAATCGCCAGCTCGAGGTGGATGGCCACCGGGCTGCCGACGGCGAACAGCGGCCGCGCGTGACGACGATGACCGTCGGCCCGCGCTATTTCGACACGATCGGCGTGAAGGTGCGCGGCCGGCCGTTCACCGAGGCGGACGGCGAGGCGGGACGCCAGACGGTCATCATCAACGAGCGGCTCGCGCAGATGTACTTTCCCGGGCAGAATCCGATCGATCATCAGCTGCGGCTGCTGCTCGATCGGCCGACGGCGCCGAACGAAGGGTGGCTGACGGTGATCGGCGTCGTGCCGAACGTGCGGCAGCGGCTGAACAACAACGCGAACCCCGACGCGACGATCGACAGCGATGAGTTCGACGCGATCGCTTACATCCCGCACCGGTTCGACTCGTCGGCGGCGCGCGGCATGACACTGATCGCGCGCACCCGGTCCGACGCCGCCCGCGCCAGCCAGTCGCTGCGCGAGGCGATCCGCACCATCGATCCGGACATGGCGCTCTTCAACATGCGGACGCTGGACGATCAGCTCGTGCAGCAGCGCTGGGCGCAGCGCGTGTTCGGGACGATGTTCAGCACGTTCGCGGTGATCGCGCTGGTGCTGGCTGCGGTGGGGTTATACGGCGTGACCGCCTATTCCGTGTCGCAACACACGCGCGAGATCGGCATCCGGATGGTGCTCGGCGCGCCTCCCGGAAACGTCGTGGGGCTGTTCCTGCGGCGCGGCTTCATTCAGCTCGCCGTCGGCCTGGCCATCGGCCTTGCCGGCGCCGTCGGTGTCGGACGGCTGCTGCAAACCGTGCTCATCGCCGTCAGCCCGCGCGACCCGGTGACGCTCGGCACGATCATGACGCTGCTGGCGCTCGTCGGCGTGACCGCCTGCGTCTGGCCGGCGCGCCGCGCCACGCGGCTGGATCCGGTGGTCGCCCTCAGGCACGAGTAGGCGAGGGTTGCCTGGGAAAGATGGGTGGCCTGGGTGGCCTGGGAGGGAATAGTAGGTGAGGGTGGTTGCCTGAGTTCGTGACCCAGGCAACTCAAGCTACCCAGGCTACCCAGGCAACTCAGGCCACCCAGGCAACCCAGGCCACCCAGGCCACCCAGACTAATTCATCACCGCCGCGGATTCGGCGACGGCGCGCCCGTCGAACAACGAGATCGTGCGCTCGGCGTGGGAGGCGTACCGTGTGTCGTGCGTGACCATGCAGATAGTGGCGCCGCCGCGATGCAGGTCGCGCAGCAGTTCCATCACCGCCTCGCCGTTCTTCGAATCGAGATTGCCGGTAGGCTCGTCAGCCAGCAGGATCGCCGGCGACCCGCCAAGCGCGCGGGCCACGGCGACGCGCTGCTGCTGGCCGCCGGAGAGCTGCGCCGGCAGGTGCTTGGCGCGATGCGCCATGCCGACGCGCTCCAGCGCGTCGGTGACGCGCGTCTTGCGTTCCGCGGCCGGCATGCCGCGGTAGGTGAGCGGGAGCTCGACGTTCTCGTAGACCGTCAGGTCGCCAATCAGGTTGAAGCTCTGGAAGATGAAGCCGATCTCGCGGTTGCGCACGCGCGCCCGCTCGGCGACGGACAGGCTGGTCACCGGCTGGCCCTTCAGCCGGTACTCGCCGCCGGTCGGCGTGTCGAGCAGGCCGATAATCGACAGCAGCGTCGACTTGCCGCAGCCGGATGGCCCCGAGATCGAGACGTACTCGCCCGGGCGGATGTCGATCGTGATCTGGTCGAGGGCGTGCGTCTCGACTTCGTCGGTGTAGAACACCTTGCTGACACCGTTCAGCGTGATCAACGGGGCGCTGCTGTCCATGACGGCTCCTGATCGTGGCCCGGACCGTGTCGGGCCCGCGTTTACCGCAGCCGGATCCGATCGCTGCCGTCCCACGCCGACATGTCGGAGAGGACGACCCGATCACCCGCCTGCAACCCGGACGTGACTTCCACTGCGTTCACCGAGCTTCGGCCGAGCCGCACCTGGACGCGCTCGGCGATATCCGAATCGCCAACGAGCTTGAACAAGCCGACCGCCGCCTGATCCTGGCCGAACGCGGGGCGGCCGACGAACAACACGTTGGTGAGATGTTCGAGCTGGATCGTGCCGTCCACGCTCAGGTCCGGCACCGCACCGCGCGGCAGATCTCCCGTCAGCCTGACGTCCACGGTGACGGTGCCGCTGGTTGCCGCCGGATCCTTGCGGCTGACGATGCCGGCGATGATCCCGTTGCGGGTGTCGATCGCCGCCGGCTGGCCGGGCTCGATGTCCTTGGCCTGTGTTTCGGGAATCTTCAGCTCCGCCTTCAAGCGGCCCGGATCGGCGACGCGCGCGAGGTTGGTTCCGGCGGCGACGCGCTGGCCGACATCGACCGGCACCTGCTGCAGCACGCCGCTGAATCCCGGCCGCACCTTGAGCGCGGCGAGCCGGTCGTCCTGCAGCCGCACGGCCGCCCTGGCCTGATCGACCACCGTCTGCTGCACGCGAATCCGCGCCGGAAGTGAATCGGTGGCCGACGTCAGGCGACGCTTCTCGAGCTCGAGCCGCGTCTTCAACGCGTCCGCTTTCACCTGCGATTGCCGCAGCACCAGCGACGACACCAGCTTCTCGGCCGCCAGCGCCTCGTTCGCGTCGGCATCCATCCGTGCCTGCGCGTAATCGCCTTCGAGCGCCGCCACCTGCGACTGCTGCGTCAGCAGATCGTTGTCGGCCTGCACGCGGAGGTTCTCGAGCGCCGATTCAGCCGACTGGAGCGACAGGAGCGCGGTCAGCGCATCCTGAGTGACTTGAGGGTTGGAAAGCTCGAGGATGACCGAGTCGGGCGCGACGCGCGCGCCGGGACGGAGCACGATACGCTCGACGCGCCCTTCCGTCAGCGCCGGCAGCCAGCGGGTATCCTCAGGGACCAGCGTGCCCAGCCCGCGAACTTCACGAACGATCGCCCCGCGCTTCACGGTGTCGATGAGCAGCGTGCCGCGCTCGACGGTCGGCGCTCCTGGTTGCATCCGGGCGAGGCCCACCGAAATCGCGGCGACGACGATCACCGCCACGGCCACGGCAAGGCCGCGGCGCAGGCGCTTCTTTCTGGCAAACGCAGGGTCCCGGGCGATGTCCACCATACCGGCCTCTCGAAAGTGGGCGTCAGCCTAAGTCAGGACGGATGCGACCACAAGAATGTTCGGCGAAGGGCGTATTTCTGGAGCTCACTACGAAGGATTTACACGGGCAGTTCAGTTGTGCCCGGAAACGCGTCCGTAAAGGCGCGCGTGGATTACGGCGGCATTCGCTGTTCGTTTGAACGACGCAGCGTGGCACTGCGGTTGCGAGCGTCAGCACGGCTCGGCCGGTCGGCTGAGCCTCTCCAATCGAATCTGCGGCTGAGGTGATGTGGGCGCCCAGCCTCCGTTTGTGCGCTCGAGGAGTGCTCGTGATGAAAGTGTTCGTACGCGCCTGTCTGCTGGTCACCATCGTTATCGCCGGGCGGGTCCCCGTCCTGGCGCAGTCGCTGCCTGCGGGCTGGGCCTCGAACGACATCGGCAGCGTCGGCGCCGCCGGCACCGCCAGCGGCACTGGCGGCGACTTCGTCGTCGAGGGTGCCGGTGCCGACATCTGGGGATCGGCTGACGCGTTCCGGTTCGTCTATCAGCCGATGACCGGCGACGGCTCGATCGTCGCGCAGGTGACCACCATCGAGCACGTGGCGGACTGGACCAAAGCCGGCGTCATGATGCGCGAGACGCTCGCCCCCGGATCGCCGCAGGCGACGATGCTGGTGAGCGCCAACAAAGGGCTGGCATTCCAGCGCCGCCGGACGCTGAGCGGGACCTCGGTGAACACCGCCGGCGGCACCGGCACCGCGCCCTATTTCGTCAAGCTCACACGCACCGGCGACACGATCACCGCGTTCAGGTCGCTCGACGGTGCGACGTGGACGGCCGTCGGATCCGACACTATCCGCATGGCGCCGACGATCTACGTCGGGCTTGCGGTTAGCAGCCACGTCGCCGGCAGCCTGGCGACTGCGGCGTTCAGCGGTACCGTGGTCACCGCGGCGCCGCCCGTCACCTCGACCTCCACGACCGAGACCATGGTGTTCATGCGCCATGGCGAGAAGCCGTCAAGCGGCTTCGGCCAGATCACGTGCCAGGGGCTGCAGCGCGCCTTGGCGCTGCCCGACGTGCTCACCGCGAAGTTCGGCACGCCGCAGTACATCTTCGCCCCGAACCCGTCACCCAAGGTGACCGACCCGGCGGGCAGCTTCTACTACGTCCGGCCGCTGGCGACGATCGAGCCGACGGCGATCAAGCTCGGAATGCCGGTAAACGCGCAGTACGGGTACACGGATATCGCCGGCCTTCAGGCCGAGGTGCTCAAGAGCACCTACGCCTCGGCGACCGTGTTCATCGCGTGGGAGCATCTCAAGCTGCAGGAACTGGTGCAGAACCTGATGAACACCTACGGCGGCGGCGTCACCGTGCCGCCCTGGGCCTCGACCGATTTCGACAGCCTCTACGTCGTCCGGCTGACCAACACGGGCGGCGTGATCTCGGCGACGTTCGAGCAGCAGGCCGAAGGGCTGAACGGGCTGAGTGCGAACTGCCCGTAGTTCCTCGTTCCCGGTTCCAGGTTCCGGGTTCGTGTTCGCGGTTCGGCTTCGCTGTTCGGGGTTCAGCGTTCGACGTTATCGTTCCGCTGCGTTGTTGCTGCTGACAACGCCGTCACGGCCGAACCATGGCAGGACGGCCAGGGAGCGAAGAACGCGGAACCCTGAACCGCGAACGCCGAAGCCGAACCGCGAACACGAACCCGGAACCTGGAACCCGGAACGAGGAACTGCTGTAGCATCGCCCCCGGTGGCCAAGCGCCCGGATCTGAACCTGTTGCCGATCGCCTTTGCGCTCTATGACGAGTTGAGCGTGAGCCGCGCGGCGAGGCTGCTCGGCATGAGCCAGCCGGCGGTCAGCATGGCGCTGCGGCGGATGCGCGAGACGTTCGACGACCCGCTCTTCATCCGCGTCCCCAGCGGCATCGCTCCGACCCCGCGCGCCCACGCGATCGTCAAGCTGGCCCGGCCGCTTGTGCAGAAGCTCCAGGGCGACCTGCTCAAGAACGCGGCGTTCGATCCGGCCACCAGCACGCGCACCATCACCATTGCGATGTCCGACGTCGGCGAGATGGCGTTTCTGCCGCGGCTGCTCGACCGCCTGCGGGTGACCGCGCCGCACTGTGCGGTTCGATCGGTGCCGACGACGGGCCAGCAGCTGGCGCACGACCTCGAGAAGGGGGACGTGGACCTGGCCATCGGCTATTACCCGGCCCTCGCGCTCAAGCACTTCCGCCACCGGCGCGTATCTGCGCACCGGTTCGCCTGTCTGTTGCGCGCCGACCATCCGGCGCTGGCGCCCAGGCTGTCGCTCGACGACTTCCTGACGGCCGAACACGTGGTCGTCCGTGCCGACGGCCGCAGCCAGGAAGTGCTGGAGCGGTTCCTGGAGCGGCGCCGCATCAAGCGGCGGATCGCCGTTTCGACCTCCAGCTTCCTCGGCGTCCCGTTCATCGTCGCCGGCTCCGATCTGATCGCCACGATGCCGTACGCGGTGGCGATGTCGTTCGCGGGCATGTCGGCGCACGTTGCGGTGGCGATGCCGCCGTTCGACGTGACCGGCTTCGATCTGAAGCTGCACTGGCACCGGCGGTTCGACAACGAGCCGCGGAACCGCTGGCTGCGCGACGAACTCGCGTCGGTTTTCCGCCAGGAGGCGGTCGTGACGATGCCGCCGCCAAGCCCGGCGGTGGCGTATTCGGCGGTCGAATAATCGTCATCCAACTTGCAAATCGGGGCACGTTCGTGCGACTCTCCCGCGGAGTTGGCGTTGTCGGGGGAGTCAGCATGATCAGCCGCCGATCCACCAGGCTGTGGATCTTCTTCGTTCTCTGCACGTTCGGCGTGTCCGTCACGCTGGCGGCGCAGGCTGCGGCGCCCAGGCGCGCCAGCCTCGCGCCGGTGGCATCGCATGTCCCGGCCGTCGCCGATACCGGCGGCGCCGCCAAGCAGAAGGCGCTGCTCGATCAGTATTGCGTCACGTGTCATAACGACCGGACGAAGACGGCCAACCTGTCGCTGCAGAATCTCGATCTCACCCACGTCGGCGACAACCCCGAGTTGTGGGAACGCGTGGTCCGCAAGCTGCGCGCGGGCGTGATGCCGCCGCCGGCCATGAAGCGCCCGTCGCTTGCCGAGTACGACGGCCTGCGCGACTGGCTGGAAGGCGAGATCGATCGCCACGCGGGAACTCGCGTCAATCCCGGCGCGGTGGTGCTGCACCGCCTGAACCGGACCGAATATGCGAACGCCGTCCGCGACCTGACCGATCTCGACGTGGACGTGTCGACGCTGCTGCCGTCAGACGATTCCGCGCACGGGTTCGACAACGTCGCCGGGTCGCTGACCATCTCGCCGACGCTGCTCGAGGCCTACACGACCGCGGCGGCGCGCATCGCCCGCATGGCCGTCGGCTATTGGAAGACGCCGACCGAGGCCACCTATCTCGCGCCCGGCGACAACTCGCAGAACATGCACATTGAGGGGCTGCCGCTCGGCACTCGCGGCGGCCTGATGGTGAAGCACGATTTCCCGGCCGACGGCGAGTACAAGTTCTCGATCCAGAACTTCGGCATCGGCAGCTTCGTGCCGAACGAGCAGCTGGAGATCGTCATCGACGGCGAGCGCGCGCACCTGTTCCCGTACAAGGGCGTCGGCATGAGCCAGGGCATGCAGGCCGACAACGACGGGACACTCACGGTGACGATTCCGGTGAAGGCCGGATCGCGCACCGTCGGCGCGACGTTCCTCGCCACGAACTATCGCCCCAGCCTCGACATGATCCGGCAGTACGACCGGAAGTCGCTCGAGAACAACAGCATCCCGCAGCTCGAGTACTACCCGGCCATCGGCTTCCTGCGGATCGACGGGCCGTTCAACCCGCAGCGGCCCGATGATTCCCGCAGCCGCCGGAAGGTGTTCTCCTGCCGTCCGGCAACCGCGGCGCAGGAAGACGCGTGTGCGCGGCAGATCGTCACGACGCTCGCGCGCCGCGCCTACCGCCGTCCCGCGGGCGCGCAGGACGTGGCGACGCTCATGACGTTCTTCCATGAAGGGCGTCGCGCCGGCACGTTCGACGACGGCGTCGAGCTGGCACTGCGGCGCGTGCTGGCGAGCCCGCAGTTCCTCGTGCGGGGCGAGCGTGAGCCGCTGTCCGTGCCGGCGGGGCAGCCGTTCCGCATCACCGACCTGGAGCTGGCGTCGCGCCTCTCGTTCTTCCTGTGGAGCAGCATCCCCGACGACGAGTTGATCGCGGTCGCCAGTCAGGGACGTCTCAGCCAGCCGCGGGTGCTGGAGCAGCAAGTCAAGCGGATGCTCGCCGACCCGCGCTCGGACGCGCTCATCAACAATTTCGGCCAGCAGTTCCTGTATTTGCGCAACCTGCCGGCGACCTCGCCCGACGGCGTCTACTATCCGGACTGGGACAACGAGCTGCGCCAGGCCTACAAGCGCGAAGAGGAGCTGTTCTTCCAGAGCATCATCCGCGAGGATCGCAACATCGTCGATCTGCTGACGGCGGACTACACGTTCGTCAACGAGCGGCTGGCGAAGCAGTATGGGATCCCGAACATCTACGGCTCCCAGTTCCGTCGCGTGACGCTGCCGCCGGAGCTCGATTACCGCCGCGGTCTGCTCGGGAAGGGCGCGTTCCTTTCGATCACCTTCACGCAGAACTTCCGCACGTCGCCGGTCAAGCGCGGCGTCTGGGTGCTCGAGAACATCCTCGGCACCCCGCCGCCCGAGCCGCCGCCGAACGTGCCGCCGCTCGAGGACTCGAACGACAAATCGGGCAAGGTGCTGACGCTGCGCGAGCAGATGACGACGCACCGGCGGGCGCCGACATGCGCCGGCTGTCACATGATCATGGACCCGATCGGGTTCGCGCTCGACAACTTCGACGCCGACGGCAAGTGGCGGACGAAACAGGGCGGCGAAGGCGGCACCCCGATCGACTCGTCGGTGCAGCTCTATGACGGGCAGCAGGTTGACGGCCCGGTGGGCCTGCGCAATGCGCTGCTGCGGTACTCGCCGCAGTTCGTGCGGATGTTCACCGAGAAGATGATGACGTTCGCCTCGGGCCGCGGCATGGAGTACTCCGACATGCCGACGATTCGCGCCATCGTCCGTGATGTGGCCAAGGACAACAACCGGTTCTCGGCAATCGTGATGGCGGTAGTGAAGAGTCCGCAGTTCCAGATGCGCGTGCGCACCGAGGACAGCACGACGAGCACGAATTAGACGACGGGCCTGCTTCGCGAGGCCAGCCCTCCACGCGTGTAGGTAGGCCGGGTCTGCAGCGCAGACCCGGCGAACAGGAGAAGGTCGATGTTCCTGACGAAAAAGTACATCCCGCGGCGGACGTTCCTGCGCGGCGCCGGTGTCACGCTGGCGCTGCCATTGCTCGAGGCGATGGTGCCCGCGCTGCGGCCGCTACGGCTCTCCGCGGCCGCACCGGTGAAGCGGTTCGTCGGCATCTGGCATCCGCACGGCGCGGCACCCGGCTATTGGAGCCCCACCCAGCCGGGCAAGGACTTCGACTTCTCCTTCATCACCAAGCCGCTGGAGCCGTTCCGGAACCGGACCGTGCTGATCACCGGCCTCGACATCCCCGAGGCGATGGCGACCGACGAGGAGCCCGGCGGCGATCACGCGCGCGGCGCGGTGCTGCTCTCGGGGGCGCGGCCGCGGCGGAACGCCGTCAGCCCGCACCTCGGCATCACCATCGACCAGATCATCGCCAACAAGTACGGGCAGAACAACATCCTGTCGTCGATCCAGCTCGGCATCGAGGACGACGGGAATTACGGGAACTGCAACTGGGGCTACAGCTGCGCCTACACCAACTCGGTGTCGTGGACGTCGGCGACGCAGCCGCTGCCGACGCAGGTGAACCCGCGCGTGGTGTTCGAGCGGCTGTTCGGCGACGGCACGAGCGCGGAAGAACGGCTGCGGGGGCGCAAGGAGAACGCCAGCATCCTCGATTCGGTGACGCAGGAACTGGTCGGCTTCAAGAAGAACCTCGGCGCCGGCGATCAGGCGCGGCTCGACACCTATCTCGACAACATCCGCGAGCTCGAACGCCGTATCAACATCGCCATGGAGAACTCGGTAAAGGAGCCCGAATCGGACGTGCCGTTCGGGCTGCCGGCGAGCAAGCACGAGCACTTCCGGCTGATGTACGACCTGATGGCGCTCGCCTTCGAAGGCGACATCACGCGGTCGGCGACGTTGATGCTCGGGCGCGATCTGAGCGGCTCGTCGTTCCCCGAATCCGGGTTCAACGGCGGCTGGCACGGCTCGTCGCATCACGGCGACAAGCCGGAGAACGTGGCGAACTACGCCAAGATGAACCGCTACCACGTGCAGAACCTCGCCTACTTCGTCGACAAGCTGGCGAAGGCGCCGGACGGCGACGGCACGCTCCTCGACCATGTGCTGATCTACAAGGGCAGCAACATGGGGAACTCGCACCGCCACGCGCACCAGAAGGTGCCGGTGATTCTCGTCGGCGGCATCGACGGCACGTTCGAGGGCAACCGCCACATCGTGTTTCCGGACAACCAGCAGCGGACGTCGAACATGCTGCTGTCGATCCTGCACAAGTTCGGGATCGAGCAGGATCACATCGGGTCGAGCACGGGACCGCTGCCGCTGTTATGAGAAGAGGAACGCTGGTCATCGCCGCCGCCGCGATCGTGTTCGCGGCGGCCGTGGCCCCGGTGGGGGCGCAGTTCGGGAACAAGGCGACGCGGCCGCAGGTCAAGCCGCCGGACGGCGCGGTCCGCAAGGTCATTTTCAAGGACTGCATCTCCTGTCACGGCATCGACGATTACGCCTACAATGCGCTGGATCGTGCGGCATGGAACGGGCTGCTCGAGAAGAAGCACCAGGATCTGAAGGCGATGATCACCGACGCCGATCGCGAGGTGCTGCTCGACTGGCTCGCCGTCCGCTTCGGTCCGAACACCAAGCCGTTCCCGCGCACCTACGTGCCGCCCGAGATCACCACGTATCTGAGCGACGCGGATGGGGAGTCGCTGGTCGGCCGCGCCTGCACGCGGTGTCATGGTGCCGACCGTGTGAACAGCGCGCGCAACAGCGCCGATGCGTGGCGCGTGGTCATTGTGGACATGCGCGAGCGGGGCGCTCAGTTGACCGACGAGGAAGTGGAGAAGCTCGTCGAGTGGCTGGGACGAACCAAGGGCACCAACGCGAATAATTAGATGACACGAACTTTCGGGGCCGCGCTCTTCATTTTCATCGCTGTCGTGTCCTTCTCGCCGTCCGGGCTGCTCGCACAGCAGCAGCCGGCTCGCCGCCGTCCGGCGGCGCCGCGGGCGCAGGCGGCCAAGCCGTCGCCAACGGTCGCCGCACCGGCGGGAACGGTCATGATGTTGACCGCGACATCGGCCAACGTCGCCCAGCCGGGCGTGCCGGTGCGCATCCAGATTCTCCGCTGGTCCACCGATCAGGAGCGGACGCCGGTGATCGCGGCGTTCACGGCGCCTCCGCCCGCCCCCGCCCGTGAAGGCGGCGCGCGAGGACGCGAAGGCGCGCCCGGGCGCGAAGGTGCCGCCGGGCGTGAAGGTGCGGCGGGACGCGAGGGTGCCGCCGGGCGTGACGGTGCAGCTGGCCGGGACGGCGCAGCCGGGCGTGACGGCGCAGCCGGGCGGGAGGGCGCGGCGGGACGCGCCGGGGCCGCGGCCGGCGGAGCGGCGGGTGCGGCCCGCGGCGGCGCAGCGGCAGGCGGCCGTGGCGGTCGCGGCCGCGGCGATGCCCCGGCGGCGCCGCAGACCCCCGAGCAGCGCCTCGCCGCCGCGCTGATGCAGGCGCCCACCGTCGGCTACATCTGGACGTCGGACGTGACCGGGTATTCGATCAAGTACGCCTACCACATGCCGTCGGCCGGCGCGGACCGCGTGATCCTCATCACCGATCGCCGCCTCGGGCAGTACAACCCCGGTTGGAAGCCCACCGGTGCCGCGACGTCGCCGAACTACGACTTCACGCTGGTCGAGATCCGCACCGACGCGAAGGGCGGCCAGGGCAAGACGTCGCTGACCAACAAGGTGGTCGTCGACAACGACGCGAAGACGCTGGCGCTCGACGACTTCGCCGCGGCGCCGGCGCTGCTGCAGAACGTCAAGCATCAGTCAGGATCGTAGAGGCCAACCTTCAGGTCGGCCCACGGGAGTTCACATGCGCTCTGTGGTCGCAACGTCTCTGGTCCTCCTGCTGTCGGCCCACGCCGCAGCCGCCAGTAGTGAGCTGGCCGATGCGGCGATGAAAAACAACTCGGCGGCCGTCCGCGCGCTGCTCCAGCGCAACGCGGACGTGAACGCGCCGCAGGTGGACGGCACCACGGCGCTGCACTGGGCCGTCCGCGCCGACGACGTCGACACCGCCGACCTGCTGATCCGATCGGGCGCGAAGGTGACGGTGGCGAATCGCGAAGGCGTGACGCCGCTCCAGCTCGCCGCGATCAACGGCAGCGCCGCCATGCTGCAGCGGCTGCTGAAAGCGGGCGCCAATCCCAACGCGCCGCTGACCGCGTCGGGCGATACCGCGTTGATGATGGCGGCGCGGACCGGCGTACCCGATGCGATCAAGGTGCTGCTCGAGTCCGGCGCCAACGTCAACACGAAAGAATCCTGGGGCGGGACGACGCCGCTGATGTGGGCCACGTCGGAGAAACACCCGGCCGCGGTCAAGCTGCTGATCGATGCCGGCGCCGACGTCAACGCCCGCTCGAACTTCGTTCGCGCCTTGAACGGCCGCGGCTTCGAAGGACGCACGCCGATCACTCCGCAGGGCGAGCAGGGCGTCGAGGAGTTCGCCAGCGGCTGGCTGACGCCGCTGATGTTCTCCGCCCGCGAAGGCGATCTCGAATCCGCGAAGCTGCTGGTGGCCGCGGGTGCCGACGTCAACGCGCTCGGCGCCGACGGCAAGAACGCGCTCGCCCTCGCCATCTTCAACGGCAACTACGAGGTGGCCTCGTACCTCGTCGACGCGAAGTCGAACGTCAACCAGGCCGATACCCAGCGGTTCACGCCGCTCTACTGGGCCGTCGATCGCCGCAACATGGAGACGGCGCCGAACTTCCCGTGGATGGTGACGGCCGATCCGCTGCCGCTCATCAAGAAGCTGCTCGACGCCGGCGCCAACCCCAACGCCCTCGTCAACAACACGCCACGCGCCCGCATGCGCGAGGGCTCGCCGCGGATCGTCTTCGCGACGCCGCTGATGCGCGCCGCCTTCGCCGGCGACCTTACGCTCACGAAGCTGTTACTGTCGTACGGCGCCGATCCGAAGATCATCTCCACCGATGGCGAGACGATGCTGGAGGCGGCCGCGGGCCTCGCGTTCATTCAGGGCTATCACCGCACCAAGCCGCCCGCGGAACGTCTCGAGGTCGTCAAGCTGTTCGTCGAGCTCGGTGTCGATGTCAACCAGGCCGACGACTACGGCATCACCGCGTTGATGGCGGCAGCGAACCTGGGCGATACCAACATCATCCAGTACCTCGTGGACAAGGGCGCGAACCTCGCCGCCTACGATCTCGGCAAGAAGAACGACGGGGCGTTCGGCGCCAGCGTCGAGCCGCTCATGCCGATCGACTACGCCATCGGCGTCGGCACGTTCGTGCCCAACAACGCCGTCATCATGCACGACGACGCCGTGGCGCTGATGACCAAGATGATGCAGGAGCGCGGCATCAAGCACACGACGTCCGAGTGCACGCTCCGCGGCTTCACCTGCGCGACGGCCAACGTCGATCCCAAGGTCGCCACGCCCGCCGAGATCGCGAAGATGCGCGCCATCCAGATCGGCCCGCAGGTGCAGGGCATCACCGGCGGACTCCAGGTCAAGGACAAAGACAAGGATTCCAAGGACCGGAAGTAAAATCCTGGTCCTTGGACTTCTCCCTCTCCGACGTTCAGCGCTCCTGGCGCGATAAGGCTCGCGCCCTCGGCCGTGATCTCGCCGCCGAGGCGACGGCCGCCGACGTGGTCATGGGCGCGGCCCGTGTGGGCCTCGTCGATCCCCGCGCCGATCTCCTGTCGGCTGCGGTCGCCGTCGAAGCGCTCGCCTGCGAATCCGCCGCCGCCGCAATCGCGTTCGCGCTGCACACCGGCGTCGTCCTGGCCACGGCCGGCGACGAGCGGTTCGCCACGCTCGCTCGCGGCGAGGTCGTCGGCGCCATCGGCCTGTCCTCGGACGACATCCCGAAACACCATGATGGCGCTCTCGACGGCCGCGCATCGTGGGTCGCGCCGCTCACCGATCACGGCGTCGCGCTGGTCGGCGCCCGCCTTCAGCCCGACGCGGCGTCTGGCGAACTCGGCGCCTTCATCGTCGCCCTTGATGTCCCCGGTGTGACGCAGATGCCGGAGCGCACGGCAGCGCTGCGCGGTCTGGTCTGCGGTCACCTGACGTTGCAGGATGTGGACGCGGTGGCCATCGGCTCGCCGATTCCGGTGATGGCGCGGATGCGTGTGCTGCTTGCGGCAGCCGGGTTGGGAATGGGGCGGCGGGCGCTGCAGGAGGCGCTGCATGCGGCGAAGAAGCTGCGCGGTCGCGGCGCCGGCGGCGAACAGACCGTGCAGGGGCTGCTGGCCGACGCGGCGACCGAGCTCGACGCGGCGATGCTCCTGACCTGGAAGGCTGCGGCGTCGCCGTCGCTGTCGTTCGGCGAGGCGTCGATGGCCAAACTGGCCGCCACCGACGCGACGCAGCGTGCCGTGGCGCGCGCGACTCAGGTCGTCGGTGCCGACACGTTCCGTTCAGGGCACGTCGTCGAGCGGCTGGCGCAGGACGTGCGCGCGCTGGAACTGTTTGCCGGCCGGACCGAAGCGCTGCGCGAAGCGGTCGCCGGTGAGGTGCTGCCTCAGGGAGCGACGGCGTAGCCGAGCGATTCGATCTTCTGCTTCAGCACCGCGGGAGTGACCCGGTCGGCGTCGAATCGCACGCCGACCAGCCCGGCAGCATGCGACGCCGTGACCTCCTCCACGCCGTCGAGCTTCTCCAGCGTCCGCCTCACGGCGTTCTCGCACCCGCCGCACGTCATTCCGGTAACCTTCAACTGCAGTGTGTCCGCCATGGCCGATCCTCTGAGCAAGGATGACGCACAGGAACGCGCCGATCAAATCGCGGCGTTCCGGGCCGAGCTCGACGAGCTCGCGCGCGAAGGGGTCGCGCCGCTGACCGGCGAGCAGCGCGCGGCCATCGCCGCGCATCACGACCGGATCCTGAGCCGGCTCGCCGACGACTTCGACGTTGACCTCTCGTCCACCGAGAAGCAGATGTCGATCGGCATGCGCCTGGCGTCGTTCTTCGGGGCGGCGACGCTGACGGCGGCGGTCGTGTCGTTCGTCTATCGCGTCTGGGGCGGGATTCCGACCGTCGGGCAGGTGACGCTGCTGACCGCCGCGCCGCTCGTCGCGGTGATTGCCGCGATGATCGCTGGCCGCGTCGAGAAGACGCGGTACGTGGCGGCGCTCTTCGCCGTGGTGGCCTGCGGGGCGTTCGTCGCGCAGACGCTGCTGCTGCGCCAGATCTTCAACCTGCGCGATTCGCCGCACGTCCTCGGCTTCTGGGCCGCGTTCGCCATCGGCATCGCGCTGCCGTGGCGATTCACGCTGCCGTTCGCGCTCGGGGTGGCCGCGGTCGCGTGTTATGGGGCGGCGCTACTGTTCTGGGCCGTCGACGTGCCGTGGACCGAGTTCCTCGAGCGCCCCGAACCGATCATGATCGTGGCGGCGCTCCTGCTGCCGTTGGCGTCGCGGCTGCCGCGCGAAGTGATCTCGGCGTCGCGCGCGGTGTTGACGGCGCTGCTGCTGTTTCCGTTGCTGGTGTTGTCGTCTACCGGATCCGTCAGCTTGCTGCCGCTGAGCGCCGGCGCCGCGAAGATCGTCTACGAGCTCGCGGCCGCCGTCGTCGCGGGCGCGACGATCGTCGTCGGCCTGCGCAAGGCCGAGGACGAGCTCGTGCTGGTCGGGTCGTTGTTTGCCGCTGTTTTCCTGGTGATCCGGTTCGTGGACTGGTGGTGGGACTGGATGCCGAAGTACCTGTTCTTCCTGATCCTCGCGGCGGTCGCGATCGGGTGGCTGTGGGCGCTGCGCATCGCCCGCCGTCACGTGGCGGTGCACGCGTCATGAGCTGGCGTCCGTTCATCGTCGTGCTGACGCTGCCGGTGGTGTTCACGGCGATCACGCTCGGCGCCGTCGCGCGCAACCGCAGTGCCGTCGTCCGCGAGATCGTGCTGACCGACCGCGATCTGAGCCTCGACGCCGCCGGCGATGCGAACTCCGGTGCGCGCGTCTGGCTGTCGTGGTCGGATGCGACGACCAATCAGCCGTGGATCACGTGCGCCGCGCTGACGTCGCTCGGCTTCTCGTGCGCCGTCGATCCCGCGGCGTCATCGGCCGATCGCTATTACAGCCGGCAGCTCCCGCGCTACGCCTTCGTCGCGTTCTCGGTAGACGGCTCACGCCCGACACGCTCGCGCCTTGTCCCCATCGACGCCGCCCGCGACGTGGACTCGCTGGCGCGCCGCCATCGGCCGCAGACGACGGTGATCCTTCCAGCGGTGATCGGTATCGCTCGGTTCGCCCCGCTACAAGACCCGCCGTATGTGACCGGCGTCGTCATGAGCGTTGAGCCGCGCAGCATCCAGGTGCCGACCGAGCTCCGCGACACCATTCCGTCGCGCGCGCGCCAGGGCCTGACCCCTCCAATGGACGTCACGATCCGCTACGGCCGCCGGTGGGAACCGTGGATCACGCGAGTGCAGGGGCGGTAGGGCATCGCACCGTGCGAGCAAGCGAGCTTCGCAACGCAGGCTTTGCTCGCCAAGTGGTTTCGCCGTGTCGGTGCAACGACCGCTCCGCGCGTCGGTGCAAGCCTCAGGCTCGCTTCGCTCGCCCGTGTCGGTGCAAGCTCCAACTCGCTTCGCTCGCCGACGTCGGTGCAACGGACGCTGCGCCGGGTCGTGCAAGGTTCTGCTCGCTTCGCTCGTCAGCGTGGCGGCCATGCATCGACGAGGCGAAGCCGAGATTCGCACCGACGATCGAAAGCCGCCTTGCACCGACGACGCGAAGTGGGTTTGCACCGATGAGGCGAACCACCGCCGCGCCGCGAAGCCCCGCGGCGGGGAAGGCGCCTTGCACCGACGCGAAGCCGCTTTGCGAGCGACGCTCGGTGTTATCCGAGGAGCTGCTTGGCGATCGTCTGGAGCTGCAGGTTCGACGTGCCCTCGTAGATCTGGCCGATCTTCGCGTCGCGGTACATTTTCTCGACCGGGTAGTCCTTCACGAACCCGTAGCCGCCGTACAGGTTGACCGCCAGTGACGCGACGCGCTCGGCGACTTCCGACGAGAAGATCTTGCACATCGCCGCTTCGCTGAGGAACGTCTCGCCGGCGTCGCGGCGGCGTGCGGCGTTGTAGACGAGCAGTCGCGCGGCTTCGAGGTCGGTCGCGGCGCGGGCGATCTGAAACTGCACGCCCTGGAAATCGGCGATAGGCTTGCCGAACTGCTTCCGTTCCTTGACGTACCGGATGGTGTGATCGAGCGCGCCCTGCGCGAGACCGACCATCTGTGCGCCGATGCCGATGCGGCCTTCGTTGAGCGTCTCGATGGCGACCTTGTAGCCCTTGCCGACCTCGCCGAGCACGTTGGCCCGGGGAACCCGGCAATCCTCGAACAGCAGCTCGCAGGTGCTGCTCGCCCGGATCCCGAGCTTGTCTTCCTTCTTGCCGACCGTGAAGCCGGGGAAGCCGCGCTCGACGAGGAACGCGGTGATGCCGCGGTAGCCCGCCTCGGGATTGACGGTGGCGAAGACAATGAACAGGTCGGCTTCGTTGGCGTTGGTGATCCAGAGCTTGCGGCCGGTGATGACGTATTCGCTGCCCGAATCTGACGCGCGTGTGGCCAGGCCGAAGGCGTCGCTGCCGGAGCCGGCTTCGGACAGGGCATACGCGCCGACGCTGCCGCCGGCGAGCTTCGGCAGGTACTTGCCCTTCTGTTCGTCGCTCGCCCAGCGCAGCAGGGCATTGATGACCAGCGTGTTCTGGACGTCAACGAGCACGCCGATCGAGGGATCGACGCGCGACAGCGCTTCGACCGCGAGCACGGCGTGAAAGAACGTGGCGCCGGCGCCGCCGTATACCTCGGGAATTTCAATCCCCATCACGCCGAGATCGAACAGCTGCGTGACGAGGCCGGTGGAGAGCTTCGCATGCTCATCCATTTCTCGGACGAGCGGCCGGATCTCCTTGTCGGCGAACGCGTAAACACTGTCGCGAAACAACTGCTCGTCTTCGGCCAGCGTCGTAAGAGGAAGGGCCGAATCGATCGGTCGAGGCACGAGCGCAATGCTATCATCGCGACAAGGCAGCGAAAGGCGGCGAGACGTGGTCAGAACGCGGGCGTCGGTAGCAATTCTTCTCGCAGCTCTGGTAGGCGTCGGAGCCGCGGCGCAGCAGAACAGCCTTCCGCAGCAGAGCGATCGCGCGCAGTCGAGCGGCGCGGCACAGCCGGCCACGGCATCGCAGCCGAGCGGCGCCGCGCAGCAGGGCGACGGCGCTCAAGGTGTGGACGGCCAGCCGGTGTTTCGCGGCGGCATCAACTTCGTCCGCGTGGACGTCATCGTCAGCGACAAGAAGCAGCAGCCCGTCACCGATCTCAAGCAGACCGACTTCGAAGTCCTCGAAGACGGCAAGCCACAGAAAATCGAGCAGTTCACCGTCGTCAAAGTCGATGGCAATCCCAAGCCGGGCGAGCCGCCGGTCCGCGAGATCCGCAACCGCGACGACGAGGAGGCCGAGGCGCAGGCGGAGGACGTCCGCATCTACGCGATTCTGCTGGACGATTATCACGTCCGCCGCGCCAACTCGATTTCGATCCGCAAGCCGCTCATCGACTTCATCCAGAAGTCGCTCCGGCCGAAGGACATGATCGCGATCATGTATCCGCTGACGCCGGTCACGGATCTGGATTTCACGCGCGACTTCAACAAGGTCATCGGCGCCATCAACAACTTCGAAGGGCGGAAGTACGACTACACGCCGCGCAACACGATCGAGGAGACCTACGCCCGGTACCCGACCGAGACGATCGAGAAGATCCGCAACGACGTCGTCATGGGCGCGCTGCGCGGGCTGTCGGTGCGGCTCGGCTCGATGCGCGAGGGGCGCAAGTCGCTGATCTTCGTCAGCGAGGGGCTCACTGCCACGCTGCCGCCGCAGATGCGCCGCGGCGACGCCAGCGCGCCGCAGGGCCCGACGATCGTTGACAACTCGCCGATCGCGCAGGGGCGCGAGCAGACCTACGAATGGTTCGAGCAGGGCGACCTGTACTCGCGGATGCGCGACGTGTTCACGGCGGCGAATCGTAACAACACCGCCATCTACTCGCTCGATCCGAGGGGCCTCGCGCCGTTCGAATACGACATCAACGACGGCGGCATCAACGCGCCGCCGAGTTTCGAGACCGACCGGCGCGCGCTGCAGGCGACGCAGGACACGTTGCGGACGTTGTCGGAGGAGACCGACGGCCGGGCGATCACCAACCGCAACACGCTGGGTGAGGGGCTGGCGCAGATCGCGCGTGATTCGAGCTTCTACTATCTGATCGGCTACAACTCGAGCCAGGCGCCCTCCGACGGCAAGTTCCACGAGATCAAGGTGCGGCTGAAGGACACCGCCGCGAAGCGCGGCCTCGACGTACGCGCGCGCCGCGGCTACTGGGCGGCCACGGTTCAGGACATCCAGAAGATGACCAAGGGTACGCCCGAGGTCGCCAAGCCCGTGCAGCAGGCGCTCGCGTCGATCGCGCCGGTGACGAAGACCGCGGGCAAGTACATCCAGACCTGGATCGGCACCGAGCGCGGCGCGAACGGCAAGACACGGATCACGCTCGTGTGGGAGCCGCTGCCGCCGACGCCCGGCGTCCGCCGCGACGCACCGGGACGCGTGTCGGTGCTGGCCGCCGACCAGAAGGGCGATCTGGTGTTCCGCGGCCGTGCCCCTGACGCCGCGCTCGCCGCCAATACCGCCGCGGCGCCGGGAGCCGGCACCAGTGCCGCCGCACCACGCTCGCTCGCGGCCCCCGCCGCGACCACGCCGCAGAAGCTGGTCTTCGACGCGCCGCCGGGCAAGATGGAGCTGCGGCTCACGGTCGAAGGCGCCGGTGGCGTCGGCACCCTCGACCAGGAAACGCGAACGATCGACGTGCCGGACCTGACCGCGCCGCAGGCGGCACTGAGCACGCCGCGCGTCTATCACGCCCGCACCGCGCGCGACTTCCAGGCGATCGTCGCCGATCCAGCCGCCGTCCCGGTGGCCTCGCGCGAGTTCTCGCGGACCGAGCGCCTGTTGATCCGCTTCGACGCCTACGGCCCGGGCAACGAGCAGCCGATGGTCGCCGCCGCGCTCCTCAATCGCGCCGGCAACAAGATGTCGGACCTGCCGGTCACGCCGGCGAAGGCCGGCGGCACGCATCAGGTCGATCTCTCGCTGTCGAGCATCCCGGCGGGCGAGTATCTGGTGGAGATCACCGCAAAGGGAACCGGCGGCGACGCCAAGGAACTGGTCGCCGTCAGGGTAGTCTCTTAGAACGTTCGGAACGTTCGGACGTTCGGATCGTTCGAGTCGTTGGACGTTCGGATCGTTGGGCGTTCGGGTAGTTAGAACGATCCGAACGCCCCGAACGCCCCGAACGCCCCGAACGTTCTACGCATACATTCCACGGATCCTGGTGACGTTCCCGACGCGCGAGATCGCCACGATGTAGGCGGCGGTGCGCAGATCCACGTCGTATTTGAGCGCCGTCTTCAGCACGCTGTCGAACGCCTCGCACATCTTCTTCTCGAGCCGGTCGTTGACTTCCTTTTCGTCCCAGAAGTAACCGTAGCGATCCTGCACCCACTCGAAGTACGACGTCGTCACGCCACCAGAGTTCGCCAGAATGTCCGGGATGACGAAGACGCCGCGCGAGTGCAGGTGCTTGTGGGCGTCGGGCGTCGTCGGGCCGTTGGCGCCCTCGGTGACGACCTTGGCGCGGATCTGCGGCGCGTTCTCCATCGTGATCTGATTCTCGAGGGCGGCGGGAATGAGCACGTCAACGGGCAGCGACCACAGCTGATCGTTGGTCAACGCGTCCGCTCCCGGAAAACCGTCCACCGTCTTGTGCTCCTGCGAATACGTGAGCAGCTTCGCGATGTCGAGGCCGCTCTCGTTGTAGACGCCGCCTTTCCAGTCGGTGACGGCGACGATCTTCGCGCCGATGCCGGCGAGGAGATCGGCCGAGACGGAGCCGACGTTGCCGAACCCCTGGATCGCCACTGTCGCGCCGTTGATGTCGAAGCCGAGATGTTTGGCGGCCTCGCGCGTCACGATCATCACGCCGCGTCCCGTCGCTTCGCGGCGGCCGAGCGACCCGCCCATCTCGATCGGTTTCCCGGTGACCACCGCCGTCGCCGTGTGGCCGACGTGCATGCTGTAGGTATCCATCACCCACGCCATGATCTGGTCGTTGGTGTTCACGTCGGGCGCGGGGACGTCTTTCTCCGGACCAATCGCGTCGATGATCTCCGCGACGTAGCGTCGCGTCAGCGCTTCGAGCTCGCGCCGCGACATCTTCGTCGGGTCGCAGATGATGCCGCCCTTGCCGCCGCCGAACGGGATGTGCGCGACGGCGCATTTCCAGGTCATCCACGCGGCCAGCGCTGTCACTTCGTCGAGCGACACGTCAGGGTGGTAACGGATGCCGCCCTTCGCCGGGCCGAGCGTGATGTTGTACTGCACGCGATAGCCGGTGAAGACCTCGATCGCGCCGTTGTCCATCTGAACCGGACAGGAAACGATGATCTGTCGCTTGGGGTGGGTGAGGATCTTCCAGATGCCGGGGTCGAGGTTGAGGATGCGGGCGGCGCCGTCGAATTCCTGCAGCATCGCCCCGAAGATCGGGCCGTGGTCAGGCATAAGCCATAATACCCCCATGAAAACCGCGGCACCGCCGCAGATGGCGCGGTCCTTCACCACCGTTTCCGGCCGTCCGGTCGATCAGCTGTACACCCCCGCCAGCATCGCGTCGCTCGATTACGAGACGGACCTCGCCGATCCCGGTGAGTTCCCCTACACCCGCGGCATTCACGCGACCGGCTACCGCGGCAAGCTCTGGACGATGCGGCAGTTTGCCGGCTTCGGGACGCCGGAGGAGACGAATCAGCGCTACAAGGCGCTGCTCAACGCTGGCGGCACCGGTCTCAGCGTCGCGTTCGATCTGCCCACGCTGATGGGGCGCGACCCCGACCACGAGCTGTCGCGCGGCGAAGTCGGGAAGTGCGGGGTCAACGTCACCTCGCTGGCCGACATGGAGACGCTGTTCGACGGCATCGACCTCGGCGCGATCACGACGTCGATGACGATCAACTCGCCGGCGGCGATGATCTTCGCGATGTACCTGGTCGTCGCCGAGAAGCAGGGCGTCAGCTGGCAGTCGCTCTCCGGCACGATCCAGAACGACATCCTGAAGGAGTTCATCGCCCAGAAGGAGTTCATCTATCCGCCGCGGCCGTCGATGCGGCTCATCACCGACATCTTCGGCTTCTGCGCCGGGCAGGTGCCGAAGTGGAACACCATCTCGGTGAGCGGCTATCACATTCGCGAGGCGGGGGCGACCGCCGCGCAGGAGCTGGCATTCACGCTGCGCGACGGCATCGAGTACGTCCAGTACGGCGTGGACGCCGGCCTCGACGTGGACATCTTCGCGCCGCGCATCTCGTTTTTCTTCAACGCGCACAGCGACTTCTTCGAGGAGATCGCCAAGTATCGCGCGGCGCGACGCATCTGGTCGCGCGTGATGCGCGAGCGGTTCCACGCTGAGAATCCGCGGTCGTGGCAGTTGCGCTTCCATACGCAGACCGCCGGTGTGTCGCTCACGGCGCAGCAGCCGTACAACAACGTCGTCCGGACCGCCCTGCAGGCGATGGCAGCCGTTCTTGGCGGCACACAGTCGCTGCACACCAACTCGCTCGACGAAGCGCTGGCGCTCCCAACCGAGCAGGCGGCCACGCTGGCGCTGCGCACGCAGCAGATCATCGCCCACGAGACCGGCGTCACGAACATCGTCGATCCGCTCGGCGGGTCGTACTTCGTCGAGAAGCTGACCAACGATCTCGAAGCGGAGGCGCTGGCCTACTGCGACGCGATCGACCGGATGGGCGGCATGGTGGAGGCGATCGAGCGCGGCTTTCCGCAGAAGGAAATCGCGGAGAGCGCTTACCAGTTCCAGCAGGCGGTCGAAGCGCGCGAGCGGATCATCGTCGGCGTCAACGATTTCGTTGCCGACGACGGCGCCGGAGTCGGCATCCTTTACATCGACGAGACGGCGGGAGAGAAGCAGCTGGCGCGGCTCGACGCCGTGCGGCGGCGCCGCGATCCGCGGCGCGTCGAGGACGCGCTGAACGGGCTGCGCGCCGCGGCCGCCAGCGACACCAACACGATGCCGGCGCTGCTCGACGCCGTCCGGGCGTACGCGACGATTGGCGAGATGTGCGATGCGCTGCGGCAGGTGTGGGGGGAGTACGTCGAACAGCCGATAATCTGACGCGTGATGAGCGGAGCGGCAGGGGGAAGGGGAGAGGGCACGAAAGGGCGCAGTGCCGTCTCAGGGTCGAGGCACAAGGGATGAGCCAGAAGATACGAGTCGTGATCGCCAAACCTGGTCTCGACGGTCACGACCGGGGGGCGAAGGTGATTGCCCGGGCGCTCCGCGACGCGGGCATGGAAGTGATCTACACCGGCCTGCGGCAGACGCCGGAGCAGATCGTCGCCGCCGCGCTGCAGGAAGACGCCGACGTCATCGGCCTGTCGATCCTCTCCGGCGCCCACATGCACATCTGCCCGCGCATCATGGAACTGCTGCGCGACCGGCAGATGACCGACGTCCTCGTCGTGATCGGCGGCATCATTCCCGACGTGGACATTCCGCGCCTCAACGAGATCGGCATCGCCGGCGTCTTCCTGCCCGGCACGCCGATGCAGGAGATCGTCGAGTTCATCAACCGCAACACCCGGTCGCGCGTGGAGTCGCTCTAGTCCTCGATGCCTAAGCTGCTGCTCGCCGACGACAGCATCACCATTCAACGGGTGATCGAGCTGACGTTCTCGGGCGAGGACGTGCAGGTGATCCCGGTCGGCGACGGCGAGCAGGCGATCACCCGCATTCCAATCGACCGGCCCGACATCATCCTGGCCGACATCGGCATGCCCAAGCGCAGCGGCTACGACGTCGCCGCGTTCGTCAAGGCGCAGCCGGATCTCGCGCACATCCCGGTGCTGTTGCTCGCCGGCGCCTTCGAGCCGGTGGACGAGGCGCGCGCCGCGCAGGTGAAATGCGACGGCGTGCTGGTCAAGCCATTCGAGCCGCAGCAGGTCATCGCGCGCGTACGCGAACTGCTCGATGGCGCTCGCGGCACGCCGATTCAGGCCGCGGCCGGCGTGCCGCGGCCGATCGAGCGCCTCGCGCCGCGGCCGCTTCCTGAACCGCCCCCGACGACGGCGGCAACGGGGAGCGGACCGACGGCCGCTTCGACGTCCCCGGTGAGCGACACGCTCGACGATTACTTCAACCGGCTCGACGAAGCGTTCGCGACGCTGTCCACGACGACGCTCACCGCTCCTGCCGCCGACGAACCGGAAGGCGACCTGCCGACGATCGACAAGCTGCTTGGCGACGTGCCGCCGCTCGATCTGTCGCTGCCGGCGCCGCCGCCGGCGTTGCCGACGCCTCCGGCCGTGATGCCGCCGCCGGTCGAACCACCCGAGACGTCGCGCACGTTGTCCCCCGCGCCGCCTTCACCGCCATCGCCCGCACCGGCCCCCTCATCGCCGGCGCCGCCGCAGTCGAATCCGGTAGCCGACGCATTCGATGCGCTCCTCGCCGTTGAGCTCGGCGAGCCGGGAGCGCGACCGGTCCGCCTCGGGGCCGCAGCCGAACCGGCTGTCACCGACGCGCTCGTAGACGAGGTGACGCGGCGGGTTCTCGAGCGACTGGGTCCGGACGCCGTCAGGGACGTGGTCGCCGACGTCGTCGCCGATGTTGCGGAGCGGCTGGTCCGTCAGGAGATCGCGCGAATCCGGCGCCAGTAGAGGCCGACCTTCAGGTCGGCCTGCGCGCGACCCGGAGCAGTAGAGGCGGACCTTCAGGTCCGCCTACAATTGGTGGGATGTCCGACCACCCGATAGTTCTGCCCGAGAAGCCTGCGCTCGAGGGTCTCGAAGCCAAGTGGAACGCCCGCTGGCAGGCCGACGGCACCTATCGATTCGACCGGTCCAGGCCCCGTGACCAGGTCTATTCGATCGATACCCCGCCGCCCACGGTCAGCGGCTCTCTCCACGTCGGACACGTCTTCTCGTACACCCACACCGACGTCATCGCCCGGTTCCAGCGCATGCGCGGGAAGGCGGTGTTCTACCCGATGGGGTGGGACGACAATGGCCTGCCGACCGAACGGCGGGTCCAGAACTACTACGGGGTCCGCTGCGATCCGTCGCTGCCGTACGACCCTAGCTTCCAGCCGCCCGACAAGCCGGGAAAGCACCCGATTTCGGTGTCGCGGCCGAACTTCATCGAGCTCTGCAACCGGCTGACCGCGGAAGACGAAAAAGCCTTCGAGCACCTCTGGCGTCATCTCGGTCTGTCCGTGGACTGGTCGAGCACCTACGCGACGATCGACACCCGGGCGCAGCGCGTCTCGCAGGCGTCGTTCCTGCGGCTGTTGAAGCGGGGGATCGCCTATCAGCTCGAAGCGCCGACGCTGTGGGACATCGATTTCCGCACGGCGGTCGCGCAGGCCGAGCTCGAGGACCGCGAGCAGCCGGGTGCCTACCACCGGATTCGATTCGAAACGGCCGGTCGGCAAGGCGGGACGGGCCCCGCGTACGTCGAGATCGAGACGACGCGGCCGGAGCTGATTCCCGCATGCGTGGCGCTCGTTGCCCACCCGGACGATGAGCGCTATCAGCCGCTCTTCGGCACCGAGGTGATCACGCCGCTCTTCGGCGTGCCGGTGCCGGTCAAGCCGCATACGCTTGCCGACCCCGAAAAGGGCAGCGGCATCGCGATGATCTGCACCTTCGGCGACGTGACCGACGTGACGTGGTGGCGCGAGCTGTCGCTGCCGGTGCGCGCCGTCATCATGCCCAACGGTGCGTTCCGCCAGGTGACATGGGGCACGCCGGGATGGGAGTCGCGCGACGCCGCGCGCGCGCAGTCGGCCTACGACCGCCTGGCGAACCTATCGGCCGTCAAGGCGCGGGCGCAGATCGTCGAGATGCTGCAGGCGTCCGGCGATCTCATCGGCGAACCGCGGCCCATCACGCACCCGGTGAAGTTCTACGAGAAGGGCGATCGGCCGCTCGAGATCATCACCAGCCGCCAGTGGTTCATCAAGACGATGCCGTTCCGCGACGCCTTGATCGAGCGCGGGCGAGAGCTGCAGTGGCATCCCGAGTACATGCGGCATCGTTACGAGAACTGGGTCAACGGGCTTGCCGGTGACTGGTGCGTCAGCCGCCAGCGGTTCTTCGGCGTGCCGTTCCCGGTGTGGTACCCGGTGCGCGAGGATGGCAGCATCGACTACAGCCGCCCGCTGCTGCCGGACGAATCGCGCCTGCCGATCGATCCGTCAACCGACGTGCCCGACGGCTATACGGCCGATCAGCGCGATCAGCCGAACGGGTTCGCCGGCGATCCCGACGTCATGGACACGTGGGCGACGTCGTCGGTGACACCCCAGATCGCCGGCGGGTGGATTGACGATCCGGATCTGTTCGCGCGCGTGTTCCCGATGGACCTGCGTCCGCAAGGGCACGACATCATCCGCACCTGGCTGTTCACCACCGTGCTGCGGTCGCAGCTCGAACACGGGTCGCTGCCGTGGTACAACGCGGCGCTCTCCGGCTGGATCCTCGACCCTGATCGCAAGAAGATGTCGAAGTCGAAGGGCAACGTCGTCACGCCGATGGCGCTGCTCGAGGAACACGGCTCCGACGGCGTGCGCTACTGGTCGGCGAGCGCACGCCCGGGGACCGACACGGCATTCGACCCCGGACAGATGAAGGTCGGGCGTCGCCTGGCGATGAAGCTGTTGAACGCGGCGCGCTTCGCGCTGATGCAGGCGCAGCCGCGCGGGCCGATCACCGAGGTGCTGGATCGCGGGATGCTCACCGCGCTCGCCGCCCTCGTCGAGGACGCGACCGCGAACCTCGAGGCCTACGATTACGCGCGCGTGCTGGAGCAGACCGAGCGCTTCTTCTGGGCCTTCTGCGACGACTATCTGGAGCTGGTGAAGGCGCGCCGGTACGGTGATTTCGGCGCCGAAGCGGCCGCGTCGGCCAACAGCGCGATGCTCGTCGCGCTCTCGGCGCTGCTGCGGCTGTTCGCCCCCTTCCTGCCGTTCGTCACCGAAGAAGTGTGGTCCTGGTGGCAGCCTGGCTCCGTGCACACGAGCCAGTGGCCGACGCCGGAGGAAGTGGTCGCGCCGATCGGCGGCCGTGACGACGCCGCGCTCGCGGTGCGTCAGGCGGTCGAAGTGGCGCTGGCTGACGTCCGCCGGATCAAGTCGATCCTGAAGAAGCCGACCAAGGCCGTCATCGGCAGGGCGGTGCTGCCTGATGCCGCCGCGGCGGTTCGTCCCGCGGCGCGCGACTTCCAGGCAGCGACGCATATCCGCGATCTGCAATTCGGCGCCGTCGCCGAGTCGCAACTCGAGTTCGAAGAGCCGGCGCCAGCCGAGGAGCACCGCGCGTGAAGCCGATTCCGTTCGAGCCGCTCGATCCGGGTCTCTATCGCGAACTGGTCCGGCGCGCCCTGGCCGAGGACTTCGGCTGGGGCGACGTGACGACCGAAGCGACGGTCGATCGCAACCAGAAGGCACGCGCCATCATCCTCGCCAAATCGCGCTGCGTGCTCGCGGGCCTGGACATCGCCTCGGAGGCCTTCCGCCAGCTCGATCCGGCGGTGACGATCACCGTCGGACATCACGATGGCGAGATGGTCGAGCCCGGCATGGAAGTAGCGGAGTTCCGCGGCCACGCCACCGCGCTCCTGACGGCCGAACGGACGGCGCTCAACTTCATGCAGCGGCTCTCGGGCATCGCCACGCTGACGCGGCAGTTCGTCGATGCGTCCGGCGGGCGCATCATCATTCTGGACACTCGCAAGACCACGCCGGGGCTGCGCGCAGTGGAGAAGTACGCGGTGCGCTGCGGCGGCGGCACCAACCATCGCAGTGGTCTGGACGACGGGATCCTGATCAAGGACAACCACATCCGGCTCGCCGGCGGCGTCGTGAACGCGGTGACACGCATGCGCAAGGCGAACCGGGAGATGCCGACCGAGGTCGAGGCGCAGACGCTCGATCAGGTGGACGAAGCGCTCTCCGCCGGTGCCGACATTGTCCTGCTCGACAACCTGTCAACGCCCGATATCATCGAAGCGGTGAAGCGATGCCGCGGACGCGCGAAGACGGAGATCTCCGGCGGCGTCACGCTGCCGCGCATCCCGGAACTGGCGGCGACCGGCGCGGATTACGTCTCCGTCGGCGCGCTGACCCATTCGGCACCGGCGGCCGATCTCAGCTTCGAAATCGAACCTCTTTGAACCATCCGCCTTCGGACATTGCCGACGCGCTCGCGCGCGCGGCCGAGCGGCTGGGCGCGTTCGCCGGCCGGCTGCTGTGGTATCCCGAGATCACCTCGACCAACGATGTTGCCGCGTCGCTCGCCGACGCCGGCGCGGCGGAAGGCACCGTCGTCGCCGCTGACGCACAGACCGCTGGCCGCGGCCGTCGAGGGCGCGTGTGGGTCTCACCGCCGGCCGCCGGGCTCTACGTATCGATCGTGCTGCGGCCGGCGCCCGAGGTCGTCTCGCTGCTGACGCTCGCGGCCGGGCTCGCGCTGTCCGAGGGGATCGAGGCGGCGACGGGGCTCGCGACCGACGTCAAGTGGCCAAACGACGTCTACGTGTCGGACCGCAAGCTCGCCGGCATCCTCGCCGAAGCCGGTTTCTCGGGCACGGGCCTGCATCATGTGATCCTCGGCTGCGGCATCAACGTGCTGCCGTCGTCGTTTCCGCCGGAGATCGCCCGCCGCGCCACGTCGATCGAATCCGAGCTCGGCCGCCCGATCGATCGCGGTCTGGTGCTCGCCGAATGCCTGGCGGCGCTGGCGTCGCGCTATGCCGACCTGCAGGCCCGCCGGACCTCCGCCATCGTCACCGGCTGGCGCCGGCGCGCGGCGCTCACCTTCGGCCGCGCCGTCGAATGGGATGCCGCCGGCGCGGTGCAGCAGGGGATCGCCGAGAACATCGACGATGGCGGCGCGCTGCTGGTGCGGACGGGCGCCGGCCTGACGCGTCTGCTCGCCGGAGAGATACGGTGGATCTGACCGCCGAGGAATACTGCCGCCAGATCGAGGCGTATCTCTGTCGCAAGAACGACGGCCATCTCGTGCGGATCGTCGGCCCGTCGTTCGAGCAGGTATGCGGCTGGGCGCAGAAGGGCGTGCCGATCAAAGTGGCGTTTCATGGGATCGACCGCTATTTCGAGCGGTACTACGCCAAGGGGCCCCGGCGTCGCCCGGTGCGGATCGACTTCTGCGAAGCCGACGTGCTCGACGTCTTCGACGAGTGGCGTCGCGCGGTCGGCGTGCCGGCGGCCGAAGCGCCGCCGGAGCCGGCGAAGCATGCCTCGCTGCCGGCGCATCTCGACCGCGTGATCGCCCGGCTGACGGTGCTGCGCGGTGGCGATGCGTCGATGGACGACGTGATCGATCGCATCGTGCGTGAGCTCGACGCGTCGCGTGCCGCGGCGAAGTCGCTGCGCGGAGAGGCGCGGCAGGCACTGCTCGATCGCCTCGAGGCGATCGACCGGGAACTGCTCGATTGGGTCCGGGCCCGATGCGATGGCGCGACCATTCAAGAGCTCGAGCGCGATGCCGATGCCGAGCTCAGTCCGTTTCGCGATCGCATGCCGCGCGACGCCTACGCGCAGGCGGCGCGCGCCTGTGTTGACCGCCTGCTCCGCGAACGCGCGCGGTTACCCGTGGTTACCTATCAATGATCGAACCTGGCCGCCGGATCATCGTCGACATCGAAAAGCCCGCCGCCGGCGGGCGGATGCTGGCCCGTCACGAAGGACGTGTGGTGCTCGTGTCGGGCGCGATCCCGGGCGAGCGGGTCACGATTCAGGTCGAGAAGATCGCCAAGGGCGTGGTCTACGGCGAAACGACCAACATACTGACGCCGTCGCCCGATCGCCGCCATACGACCGACGACTGGCGGTGCGGCGGCAACGTGCTATCGCACGTCAGCTATCCACGCCAGTTGCAGCTCAAGGCGGAGATCGTTCGCGACGCGTTCACCCGCATCGGGCACGTGCCGTTGACGGATGGGCCTCGTGTCATCGGTTCACCCGAAGAGGGTTACCGGATGCGGGCGTGGCTGCACGTGCAGAGTGGCCGGCTCGGGTTCTTCCGGGAAGGGACGCACCAACTGTGCAGCGTCACCACGACGAAGCAGCTGCTGCCGTCCACCGAGCAGTGGATCGCGGCCGCCGAGGCGGCGATCGCGCGCGAGGGGTTGACCGGGCTGGCGAGCGTCGAAATCGCGGAGAACATCGCCGGGGATCAGCGGGTGTGTCATCTCGAGCTGCACGCCGGAGTCGAGCCGGCGCGATTCGCGGCATTGGCCAACGGCTTGTCGGGACTGTCGGCTGAGCGGACGGACCGGCCGGGGACAACGCTGGTGTCGGGCGCGCCGACGATCACCGACACGCTCCACGTGCTGCAGGACGGCTCCGGTCCCGAACTGCGGCTGACGCGCGACGTGCGGGCGTTCTTCCAGGGCAACCGCTATCTGCTGGAGAAGCTGGTCCGGCATGTGGTCGCGCTCGTGCCGAGCGGACCGGTGGTCGATCTGTATGCCGGCGTTGGCCTGTTCGGGCTGTCCGCCGCGGCCGGCAGCGTCAGCCGCGTCACGCTGGTCGAAGGCGATCCGATCAGCAGCGCCGACCTGCAACGGAACGCCGCGCCGTTCGGCGACCGCGTGAAGGTGGAGCGGCGCAGCGTCGAGGCGTTCCTCCGCTCGGGCGCGGTCCGGGGTAGCCGGGCGTCGGCGCCCGACTACTCCGATGCGACCTTCATCGTTGACCCGCCGCGCACCGGCATGACGCGCGACGCCGTGGCGAGCATCATCGAGAAATCGCCCGCCCGCATCGTGTACGTGTCGTGCGATCCGGCGACGCTCGCGCGCGACACGCGGACGCTGCTCGATGCCGCCTACGAACTGAAAGACGTGACGGCGATGGACCTGTTTCCGAACACCGCGCACGTCGAAACGATCGTGACGATGGCGCGATCGTCTTGAAACCACGGAGGGCATTCACACGGAGGACGCGGAGTGAGGGTGATCTGAATGATCGTCCTCCGCGTCCTCCGTGTTAGTGCGAAGCCTCCGTAGTCGCGCGGCACCGCCGGTTCTACAGTGATTTCAGATACTCGACCAGATCCGCCTTCTGCCGCGGTGTCAGGCCGAGATGGAACAGCGCGTCGTAGTGCTCGACGACCGCCCGCAGGTCGGCGGCGCTGCCATCGTGGAAGTACGGCGCGTGCGCGGCCAGCGCGCGCAGCGGCGTCGTCCGGTAGGCGCCCGTCGCCGAACGTGCGGCGTACACCGGTTCCATTCCGACTTCCGCGGCATCGTGCAGGCGCGGCATCGAGCCGTGGCCGGTGTTGACGTCGGTGAGCTCGGGCGAGCGGTGGCACGTCGCGCAGCCCGCGTCGTTGCGGAAGAGTGCCTTGCCTCGCGCGGCCGCGCGAGGGTCGAAGCTGCCGCGCGGCGGATTGGGCGGCTGGAGGCTCAACTCGTAGTCGACGAGTGCCTGCAGCTTCGGTCCGACCAGATCCGGCCGCTGATGAACGAAGACGCCGATGCGCGGATCGACGAAGCTGCCATGTCCGCCCATCTGTGTCACGCCAACGTAGCGGTTCCAGTACGACACCGGACCGTCGGCCGTATACGTCTCGAAATCGACGCCCTTCAAGCCGTAGATTGGCGGGATCAGCACCGGGATCGTCGGGCCGTCGAGCGGGATGATGTTCGTGCCGTCGAAGATGTGGTGCCGCGGATCGTACTTGCCGGGACCCCACGACTGAAACACTTGCTTCGTCGCGGCGTCGAGGACCGGCGACAACGACGCGATGACACCGACGTTGAGGTCGCGATTCGGCCAGCCGTCGAGCCGGCGGCCGATACCGTGCGCTACCGAATCGTCTACCGACGAATGGCACAACGCGCAGGTGACGCCGACGGTGGCGAGCTGTCCGGCGCCGTTGAACGTCCCCTTTACGCCAACGACGGCGTTGAGCTTCAGCAGCGTCAGCGTCACCGCCGGATCGTTGAGGTCGATCTCGCCGCGCCGGATGGCGGCGATGACCGACGCAGGGAGAGCGTTGGCGTCCACCTTCAAACCGACGGCGAGTGCCGTGGCTGGCGGCACGGTCGGCAGGACCTCCTGCATGCGCAGGACGTTGGTCCACAACTGTTCGTCGCCGAAGGTGTCGAAACGGAAGATAGCCCGCCCGTCGGGGCGGTGGTCGGCGCTCACCCGCGTCGAGGCGGCGAGCGCGCAGGTCAGCGCGATGGTGAGAGTGATCGTTGCGGTACGGAAGATTCGCACGTGGCCGGTGCTCCTTGGCTCGGCCGCCCGGTGGGCGGACTACCAAATAGAGTCACCGGCGACGAGAAGGTGACGCGACGAACGGCTCAGCGCCGGGCGGCGCCGATGAACCCCTCGAACAGCGGCCGGAACTCGCCGGTGCGATAGAAGTTCTCCGGGTGCCACTGGACGCCGAGGCAGAACCGCTTCGCCGGATCCTCGATCGCTTCGATGACGCCGTCAGGTGCGGTCGCGGACACGACGAGGCCGGTCCCGACGTCCTTGACCGCCTGGTGATGGCGGCTGTTGACCTCGCAGGTGTCGGACGACTCCAGCCGTTCACGCATCAGCCGATCGAGCAGCGAGTCCTTCGAGATCCAGACCTCGTGGGCGAGCGCGAACGACGGCTCTTTCACCGTATGGGGCAACGCGTTCGGCACCTGGTCCGGAATGTCCTGGACGAGCGTGCCGCCGCGCGCGACGTTCAGCAACTGGATGCCGCGGCAGATCGCGAACACCGGGAGGTCGGCGTCGAGCGCCCGGCGCACCAGATCGATCTCGAAGGCATCGCGTCCCGCTTCGGCGGCGTCGTAGGCCCGATGGCGCGGTTCGCCGTACAGCGCCGGGTCCACGTCACCGCCGCCGGCCAGCAGCAGACCGTCGGCACGCGACATCACGTCCGCCGCCGTGTCCGCGTCGCAGCTCACGACGATCGGTTCGCCGCCGACGCGCCGGACCGCTTCCTCGTAGTCGTGCAGCTTGCTGCACGCCGGAATGATGATCTGCGGCATGAATCGTTCTCGTCGTTACATCCGGGGCGGCACGGCGACGCCCATCAAGTCGAGAGTGCGCGTCAGTTGCTTGCGGAGATAGATCACCGCCGCCGCACGCCAGCGGCGTACGTCGTCGCGCTCCTCGTTGAGGATCTGGGCGCGGTGATAGAAGGCGTTGAACGCCTGGGCGAGGCCGAACGCGTATTTGGCCAGCACGGAGAATTCGAGCGACCGGATCACCTGTTCGACCACTTCGTCGAGGCGGGAGGCTTCGAGGACGAGGGCCCACAACTCGTGGTCGCCGTTCTCGCCGGTCAGTTCGGCCGGGGGCACGGTGGCGAGCGTCGCGAGCAGGGCCTTCTCGTCGAGGCCATCGCGCTGCTCCAGCTTCTGGAAGATGTTGTTGGCGCGAACGACCGCGTACTGGATGTACGGGCCGCTCTCGCCCTCGAAGCTCAGTGCCTCGTCGAGGTCGAACGCGATCACCTTGCCGCGCGAGAACTTGATCATGAAGTAGCGGACCGCCGCGATGCCGATCATCTGCGCGATGCGCAGGTGGTCGGCTTCGCTCAGCTCCGGATTGCGCTTGGCGACTTCGGTGCCCGCCTTCTTGATCAGCGTGTCCAGCAGATCGTCGGCTTTGACGCCGAGCCCCTTGCGGCCCGAGACCTCGACGAACGGCTTCTTCGCGTCGTCGCTATCGGCCGCCGGCGCGTATCCGAGCTCGCGCGCGGTCGCATGCGACAGGGCCACCATCTCGTACGAGAAGTGGTGCGACCGTTCCGCGCCTTCCGGATGGCCGACGGCAATCAACGCCTGCTTCAGCAGCTTCTGCAGGTACGACTGCCGGACGTCGATCACGTTGTAGACGTAAGCGCCGCCGCCGAACAGCGGATGATTGCGCTCGCCATCGGTGCTGCAGGTCGCCCACAACGTCTCGCCGTTCGGCCGCGTCGCGAAATGCCGGTACCGGAAGTCGCGTCCAAGCAGCCCGAGCTTCCAGAACTGATAGGCGATGTCCTTGCCGACGTACGTGACGACGCCGTTCGAGCGGACGATCACCTTCTCGCGCTCTTCCTCGTCCTCTTGTTGCGATTCGGCCTTGACGCCTTGGGATTCGGGATTCGGGACTTGGGCTTTGGGACTTGTGTCGCCGCCGTCCTCCTGGATAGGCATGACCCAGCAGCCGGCGAGACGCCCTTCTTCGCGCAGGTGCACGGCGCCCTTCGCCTTCAGCACGTCGAACGCCTGCGCCCAGAACTTCAGCCGCAGGATGTCGCCTTCCCAGGTGAGCAGGTCGTAGTCGACGTTCATCCGCGCCATCGTCTGGAGATGGCAGCGCACGATCCGATCGGCGACGAACGCGGCGATGTCGGCGTTGTCGTTGCCGCCGTGCTCGATGTCGTGCAGTGTCTGGGCGCGAACCTGGAGCCGTTCCTTGTCGTGCTCGTACCACTCGGTGACACGGGCGTACAGATCCCAGCAGTAAAAATCGAAGCGGGTGGCATCGGCGATTTCCCGCACCTGGTCGAGCGTCTTCCCCTCGATCACCCGAAAGCCAACGACAACGTCGGCGACCTGCACGCCGGTGTCGTCGATGTAGTTCTGCACCTCGACTGGAATGCCGCGGAATCGCAGCACCCGCACCAGGGTGTCGCCGAGCGCGGAGTTGCGCAGATGCCCGATGTGGGCGGCTTTGTTGGGGTTGATCGCCGTATGTTCGACGATCGCCTTGCCGCCGGCCGGCCGGGATACGGCCGAGGCGTCGGACAGACGCTCCAGAAGAAAGGCCGGTCGTTCGATAAAGAAGTTCAGGTACCCGTTCGGGGCGGCAGCGACCTGCCGGATGCCCTCGGACGTGCCGAACGCGGCGGCAACCTCCTGGGCAATCGCCCGCGGCGCCTTGCGCAGCCGGCGAGCCAGCTCGAATGCGACCGGCGTCGCCAGATCGCCGAGTTCGCGCTTGGGCGGGTACTCGAGGACGACAGCAGGCATGCTGGCGTCGTCGAGCCCATAGAGGGTCGAGAGGAGTCGCGCGAGGTGCGAGCGCAGATGTTCTTGAACCGGCAGAATCATTCGGGATTTTCGATGTGTGGTACGCTTTCAGCGATCCGCAGCGGCAGCCGCATCGGCGCAGCCGCGGACGCGGGCGTAGTCGTCGGGCGTCTTGACGTCCGCCAGCAGCCACCCGTCAGCGTCGAACGGGGCGAGCTCGCCAGGTCCCACTTCGCGGATCGCCAGGCCGGCCACCGCGCCGAGGATGCGCCTTTCGCCGGCGTCGATGCGCGCCTTGACGTGGCGGATCACGCGCCGCGAGTACGAGGCACAGAGCGGATGCAGGCCGGTGCGGTCACGGGGGATCGCCGCGTCGACACCGGCACCGAGCGTGACGAGACGCGTGAGGAACGGGGCGGTGAGAAACGGCATGTCGCAGGCGATAACCAGCACTTGTTCAGTCGGCGCCTCGACCAGCGCCGTATAGAGTCCACCCAGCGCGCCGGCACCCTTGATACGATCCGGAATCATCGGGACCCCGGTCTTGCGGAACGGCGCCGCGTCATTGGCCACGACGAGGATGTGCGGCGTCAGGCCGCGCAGCAGCACGAGCTGCCGGCCGAGGATCGACCGCGTGCCGACGCTCAGCGCGCTTTTGTCGACCCCGCCAAGCCGGCGGGCCTGGCCTCCGGCGAGGATCGCTGCTGTGAAAATTTTGCCGGGAGTCATCTCTCCCGCCCACATGTTATCGCATGACTGAGGCCGGAGTCGGACGACTTCTCGTGGCGAGCCTGCACCAGGGCATCGCCGACCTGCTGCCGACGCGTCTCGAATTCTACGAGGCGTGGCTCAATCCATCCGGGCTGCGCGACGGACGCATCGGGCTGGCGCCGCTGGCGGCGGTCCTCAGCTTTCTGCGGCAGGAGGGCGCGCCGTATCACCTCGTGGCCGCTCGCGCCGGCGAATACACCGCGGAATGGACCGTCGCCGATCTGCCGCCGATGAAGCGGACGATGATCCGCGCGCTGCCCGAAGGGTTGCGCCTGCGGGTCGTCACGCGGCTGGCGCGCCAGATGGTGCGCGCGACCTACGGCGGCAGCCGCGCCGTCGTCCGCTGGCGTAACGGCCGCGCCTCGGTGGATATCCGCGGGTCGATCTTCTGTGAGGTGCGCGAGAAGGTGGAGCAGCCGTTGTGCGAGTTCTACGCCTCGGCGATCCGGCGCCTCATGTACCTGTTCAATCTGGAGGTCGACGTTGGCACCGAGCAGTGCCGCGCGACCGGCGGCGGTCAATGCGTCATGTCGCTGTTGATCCGTCCGGCGGGGGTGGCTGGATGAAAACGCGGTTGGCTGTGCCGGTACTCGTTGTCGCCGTCCTGTGGGGAACGTTTGTCGCCCCCGCGGCGGTTGCGCAAACCCCGCCGCCATCGTCGCCCGGTGCGACGGCGCGCCAGTTGGTGATCCCGTTCGAGAACGCCACGCGCGAAGGGCGGCTGTACTGGCTGAGCGAGGCGTCGGCAGTCGTCCTGACCGACGACCTGCTGGCGCTCGGCGCCCCCGCGATCACCCGCGACGACCGGCTGCGCGCGTTCGAGCGGCTGCACGTGCCGAACATCGCCAGCCTCAGCGAAGCGACGATCATCCGCCTGGGACAGATTGTCGGCGCCGCGCAGGTCGTGCTCGGCAGCTTCGAGGTCACCGGAGATCAGATCGCCATCCGGGCGAAGACGATCCGGCTCGACGTCGGGCGGATGTCACCGGAGATCGTGGAGCGAGGGCCGCTCACCGAGATGTTCGCCGTCTTCGCCCGCGTCGCCCGCCGCATCGTCCCGGGCTCCGGCGTCAGCACGGCGGAGATGGAGCAGGGACATCCATCGCTGCCGGCGTTCGAGCTGTACATCAAAGGCGTGCTCGCCGAAGCACCCGCGACCAAGGTGAATTTCCTGACGCAGGCAGTGCGACAGGCACCGACGTTCCAGCGCGCGCGGATCGCCCTCTGGACGGTCTACAACGAGGAAGGCCAGCATCAGAAGGCGCTGGCGGCCGTCCGCGGCGTGCCCGCCGAATCGCGGCTGGCGCGTCGCGCGCGATTCCTCGGAGCGGTGTCGCAGTTGCAGCTCGGCCAGTATCAGGACGCGTTCGACACGCTCGCCGATCTCAACCGCGTGATGCCCGATCCCGCACTCCTCAACGACCTCGGCGTGGTGCAGTTGCGGCGGCCCACCGGCGCACCGGGCGGACGCGCCACGGCGTTCTTCACCGACGCGACGCGCCTCGACGCCACCGACTCGGATCTCTTCTTCAACCTGGGTTACGCCTACTGGCTCGAACGCGACACGCCGTCGGCGATCAACTGGCTGCGTGAAGCGGTACGCCGGAATCCCGCCGATGATGCGGCGCACTACGTGCTCGGAGTCGCGCTGCAGACCAGCGGCAGCACCGCGGAAGCGGCGCGGGAAAAGGAGCTGGCGCGGCGGCTGTCGTCGAAGTACGCCGACTGGGAGTCGAAGCAGGGCGGGGGCAACACCGTTCCGCGCGGGCTCGAGCGGATCAAGACCGACCTCGACGTGCCGGCGGCGCTCCGTGTGGAGAACGAGGTCGTCGCGGCAGGGCAGCGCGATCAGCGCGACGTCGCGAATTTTCACCTCGAGGCGGGCCGGCGGTTCTACCAGAACGAGCGCGACGCGGAGGCGATCGCCGAACTCCGTCGTACCGTCTTCCTCGCGCCATATGAGAGCGAGGCGCACCTGCTCCTCGGACGGCTCTACCTGCGCGCCGGCCGCTTGACCGAGGCGATCGACGAGCTGAAGATTTCGATCTGGAGCGAGGACACCAACGCCGCGCACGTTGCCCTGGCCGAGGCCTACCTCGCGAACAAAGACGAAGCCGCCGCGCGTAACGAGATCCAGCTGGTGCTCAAACGCGATCCGGCGAACACCGACGCCCGCCGCGTGCTCGATCGCATTCCGCCGCAGTAACGATCAACCACGAAGGCCGCTGCGCGGCATCCATGAAGGGCACGAAGGCTATTTGGCATCGTGCCCTTCGTGCAGGTCGCCGCAGGCGGCCTTCGTGGTTGATCGCGGGCGTGCTACCATCGCCGCAACGCATGGCAGATGAAGGGTTTCACGAGATTCAGCTGAACGGAAAACAACTCGTCTTCCTGTTCATGAGCGGGACCGTCGCCGCTGTCGTGATCTTCCTGATGGGGGTCATGGTCGGGCGCGGCGTCCAAACCCCTCGCGCGGCGCAACAGATCGAGGCAGCAGCCGATCCCGCCGGCGATCCCACCGCGGCCACGCAGTCATTGCCCCCGCCGCCGTCAACGGTGAGCGGCGCATCCGCGGCCTCGCAGGAAACGCTGACCTATCCCGATCGCCTCGAAGATCCGACACCGCCGCCCGAGAACCTGCGCGACACGCCAGCCGAGCCCATCGCTGCTCAGCCCAAGCCGGCGCCGGTAGTCCAATCACCGCCACCCGCCGCAGAGAAGCCCGCTGCTTCGAAGAAGATCGCTCAGGACAAGACCGCGGCCGACAAGCCGCCGGCGGCCGCGGACCTGCCGCCCGCGCCATCCGGGAACGGGTTCGTCGTGCAGGTGGCCGCGACGCGCGATCGCGGCGAAGCCGACGCGATCGCGAAGCGTCTGACGGCGAAGGGCTATCCGACGTTCGTGACGACGCCAGGCGCCGGCGGGCCGAAGGTGTTCCGCGTGCGGGTCGGCAAGTTCGCCGATCGCCGTCAGGCCGACACGATCGCCGGCAAGCTCGCACGCGAAGAGCAGTTCAAGCCCTGGATTACGCGTTAAAGCCTTTTGCACATGTGTGTGGCGCGAAGCCTGCCGGGTTCGCGCGGCGAGCCTGACAAGGCTCGCGCCACAGTGACTACACAGTCGTGTCGTCCACGCCGGCCATCCACCTCCTCCGCGCTCGTGGCGTCCCGTTCACCGAGCATCCGTACCGCTACGAAGATCGCGGCGGCACCCGCGTGTCATCGCGCGAGCTTGGTGTTCCCGAGCACATCGTCATCAAGACGCTGGTGATGGAGGACGACCGCAAGCAGCCGCTGATCGTGTTGATGCACGGCGACCGCGAGGTCTCGACCAAGGCACTGGCGCGGCAGATCGGGGTGAAGACCGTGTCGCCGTGTCAGCCGGCGATCGCGGAGCGGCACACCGGGTACCTCGTCGGCGGCACGTCGCCGTTCGGGACGCGGAAGACGATGCCGGTGTTCGTCGAGCGGACGATTCTCGACCTCGAGAAGGTGTATGTGAACGGCGGGCGTCGCGGTTTCCTGGTCGCGATCGATCCGAAGGCCTTCGTCGAGGTCCTCGGCGCGACGCCGGTGGAGGTGGCGGGGCCGACCTGAAGGTCGGCCTCTACGGCCGCTACCTTGACGCGTTCGCCCGCTGCTGCCGCTGATCGCTGACGACGACGCCGCCCTTGAGCACCACCTTCGCGCGAAGGAAGTTCCAGTAGCCCTCGAGCGGATTGCCGTCGAGGAGCACGATGTCGGCGAGCTTTCCGGCCTCGAGCGATCCGAGCTGGTCGCTCATCTCGATATACGACGCGGAGTTCGGCCCCATCAACTTGATGATGTCCTGCATCGAGAACATCAGGTTCAGGCTCTTGAGCTCGTGTTCGAGTCCGGCGCGCGGATCGTAGTTGGTATCGGTGCCGTAGCCGTAGACGATCCCGGCGTCCCACGATGTGCGGGCGTTCACCGCTTTGTAGCCCGCTTCCTGCCCGCGGCCGTCGCCGTCGAGGATCGACTCGGGCCACGGCTTGCCGTCGCGGAACCGCGGCTTGTTGTCGTCGGCGAAGACGCCGAACACCGGCACGCCGAAACCGATCGTCGACAACTGCTTCACACCGGCAGCGGCGATCTTCTTCGAGTCGTCCATCGACTGCCAGCCGAAGTGCGGCGTGTGCACCAGATGCTTGACGCCGGCCTCGACCGCCGCGTTCATCGCCTGTGGGCTGACCGCGTGTACCTGCACGATCACGCCGGCCTTCTGCGCCTCGTCAACGATCGCGCGCAGCGTCTCCAGTTCCTGCGCCGTCGGGCCAGGCTTCGGCGTCACGTTGATCTCGCCGGTCCATTTGATCCCCTGTGCCGCCATCGCCCGGATCGCCGCGCGCCCCTGCTCCGGCGTGGTGTTCGGCAGGCGGATCGACCCGGTCGGGATGATGCGCGGCCCGTTGATCACGCCCTTGTCGATGTGGTCCCGCAGCGTCAGGTTGCCTTCCGCCGGACCGCCGCCCGAGAGGATCGTGGTGTAGCCGGCGTCGAGCAGCGCCTGCATCTGCGCTTTCTCGTTGGGACCGGTATTGATGTGGCGGTGCGCGTCGATGAAACCTGGCATCGCCGTCATGCCGCGCGCGTCGATGGTCTTGGCGCCAGCGGGAGCCGCGGCGCGTCCGGCCGCGGCGGACACGATCCGGCCGCCGCGCACGACGATCGATCCCTGATCGATCACCGTGCCGTTGCCGACGACGATGCGCGCGTTGGTGATGACGACGTCCTGGGCGCCGGCGGCGCCGGCGAGAGCGAGCAGACAGAAGAAGGCGAGGGCGACCCTGGTGAGCCGGTTCGTCATATCAGTTCTCCCTGAGGTGGCGCACAGCTTACACTGGTTCAGACCTTTGGATTACGCGCTCTCCCTCGTCGCGGGCGTCCTGCTCGCGCTCAGTTTCCCCCGCTATGGTCATCCGGCTTTCGCCTGGATCGCACTGGTGCCGCTGCTCATCGCGCTGACCGGCTGGCGGGGGCAACCGGGGAGGGCACCGGGCCAGCGGCCGTTGCGGGCGTTCCTGCTGGGCGAACTCGCCGGGATCGTCTACTTCGTCGGCACCGTCTACTGGACCGGCACCGTGGTCGCACAGTTCGGCGGGCTGGCGCCGCCGCTCGCGGCGTTCGGCATGCTGATGCTGGCGGTGTATCTCGGTCTCTATCCGGCCATCGCCGCCCTCATCACGGCGCGCCTGATCTCCAGAGGCGGAATCGGCGGCCTCTTCTTCGCGCCGGCGGCGTGGGTGACGACGGAGTTCGCGCGCGGGTACGTCCTGTTCGGCGGTTTCCCGTGGGTCCCGCTCGGCAACAGCCAGGTCACCGTGCTGCCGATCGCGCAGCTCGCCAGCGTGTTCGGCGTGTATGGACTCTCGGCCCTGGTGGCGTTCGTGAATGCCACGATCGCCTACGCCCTGTTGACCACGGGACGCGCGCGGACGAAGGCGGTTGCTCTGGCAGTTGTCGTCGTCGTGGCGATTGGCGCGTGGGGGACCTGGCGCATTCACGACGCCGCCTTGACGCGGGAGGGCACGCCGCTGCGTGTCGGCCTCGTGCAGGGCAACGTCGAACAGACGCTGAAGTGGGACCCGCGCGAGGCGCGGCGGATCTTCACCACCTACATCGCCATGACGCGCGACGTGGTGAAGCGTGGTGCCCAGTTCGTGATGTGGCCCGAATCGTCGACGCCATTCCGGTTCGAAGAAGACGAGCAGGGCCAGCAGCAGTTGCGCGACCTGGCGCGGGAGATCAAGCTGCCGATCCTGTTTGGCAGCGATCAGCTGTTACGCACCGTGCCGCCGCGGCCTTTCCAGCACATTGGGATCCTAAGCTTAGAATTCCACGTGGACAAGTTGTCGCG
>JADMIO011564980.1_pt1 | contig 67219 bp, 74 predicted proteins | sample 8958161 | NCBI WGS metagenome assembly JADMIO01 (sample SAMN16585339, study PRJNA669376) | soil metagenome | isolation source: Crop rotation soil | place: USA: Cullars Rotation, Alabama | collected 2011 | reverse complement strand
GCCGCGACTTCAAGTCACGTGAATTCCAAGCTTCGGATCCCACTGTGCTGGAAAGCGGGCGCGACGAGGTCGGCGACCATCGCCTGGTCCGCCGCGCCGCCCAGCGCACCGAAGGCGGGCAGCAGCGCGAGTAGGGTCAGCCCGGCCAGCTTGTTGTCGCCGACGAGCAGCAGCCCGACGGGGACGAGCGCCTGGAAGCCCCACCCGGTCAGGATCATCGGCCGCCGCCCGACGTGATCGGAGACGTGGCCGCCGAGGTAGCCGACGCAGCCCGAGAGCAGCGCGCCGACCAGGAAGGCGGTCGCAAGAGCGCTCTGCGAGACGTGCAGCTCCTTGATCGCCCAGATGCCGAGGAACGGGAAGAGCGCCGAGCCGGCGATCGAGCCCGTCAGGCCCACGGCGAGCACCGGCCGCAGCGCGCGGTCGACGTCGCCGCCCCAGACGAGACGGAAGATGCGTGCGAAGAGCGTCATGAGATCAGCGTGCGAGGGCGGTGCGAGAGAAGAGCCAGAACGACGTCTCGACCGCGGGGCCGATCAACGCCGCGAAGACAACCGTACCGACCCCGACGCGGCCACCCAGTGCGAACCCGGCGAGGAGGACGGTCGACTCGATCGCCGCCCTGACCCAGCCGAGGCGGAAGCCCGTGCGGCGGGCTCCGACCAGCATCAGCGAGTCCCGCGGTCCCGCGCCGAGCGCCGCGCCGATGTAGAGAGCCGAGCCGACGCCGAAGAGCACGAGGCCGACCGCGAGCAACCCGATCCGGCCGGGCAAGGCGACACCGACGACCGCGTTGGTGGCGACGAGCGGCTGCAGCAGCACCACGAAAAGGCCGATCAGGAGCGCGTTCGCCGCCGTGCCGACGCCGATCCTGGCACCGAGCGCCCAGGCGAGCGCGAGCACGAGCACGCCGACGACCTCGTTCGCCACGCCGAACGAGAGCGGCGTGTGTTTGGCGATGCCCTGGTGCAGGACGTCCCACGGCGGCAGGCCGAGGCGCGACGCGAGGAAGAAGACGATCCCGCAGGAGAAGAGGAAGAGGCCCACGACGAGCCAGGCCAGGCGCGCGACCAGTCCGCCGCGCAGGGCGGGAGCCGCGCGCATGTGCGCACGCTAGATGAGCGCTAGTGGACGGGAGCGAGCAGGACGAGCGTCCCGAGGATCCCGATGAAGGCGGCGAGGTAGCGCATGAGCCGATCCTCCAGCGGCCGCGTTCACGTTCCGTTGCGCCCCGGTACGGAATCGGTAAGGCCGCGCGCAGGGCGCGTCAGACCCAGCGACATGCCTGGTCGAGACCCGTCTGGTGGCAGCCGCTGGGAAGTGGGCGTCACATCCCGGCCGGGTCCCGCGGGGACGGGCGCTACGCGGGGAGGCGCCGGCGGGTCACGCGGTGGGCGAGCAGGCCGCCGAGCAGCATCAGCACGAGCCCTGCGATCCCGAAGACGATCGGGCCGCGGAGGCCGTTCGAGCCGCTGTCTACCCCGAAGAACGGCACGAGCGAGAAGCCGAAGTCGCCGGTGGCGTAGTGCGCTGCGCTGAGGAGGATCCCCACCGCCCCGAGCACCGCCCAGCTCGAGCGGCCGAAGCTCGCGGCGAGCGCGACGTACAGGAGCCCCGCCAGCGCGATCAGCGCCCACTCGAAGTCGCCGTCGTGCAGGAAGTAGACGAGGCTGCCCCCGATCGTCAGGCCGGCGGCGACGTGCAGCCAGAAGGCATACGGATGATGGCTGCCCGCGTCGAGGCTGGCCGCGGCGGTCAAGAAGACGATGCCGACGACGAACGTGACCGTCGCCGACCAGTTGCCGCCGCCCGAGAGCAGATCCGTGACGAAGAACCACGACGAAGCGACCGCGGCCAGCACGAGCAGCGGGAACCGGAAGACACTCAGCGCCGCGAGAGCCGCCACGAGCGTCAGCAGCGTCAGCGTCAGCCGCGCGAGGTCGAAGCCGTGGAGGGCCGGGCCGTCGTCCAGCCAGCCGGCCCAGGCGAACAGTGACCCGACGAAGGCCGCGAAGAGCGCGACCGCGATCACCGCCGCGATGCCCGCCGCGATCGGATGGCCGCCCGCGCGGAGCAGGAACAGCGCCACGGCCTCCGCAGCGACGAAGAACACGAGCGCGTACCCCGCGAACGCGGCATCCCCGTGCTCCTCCGACAAATGGGAGAGCAACGCGAGCGCGGCGACGAGGATCGTCAGCCCGCCCGCGTAGAGGAGGAAGGTCCAGCTCGCCCAGCGCGGCAGGATCGGCGTCACGGGGCGATCATCGGGCGAACATCGGACGGACCCGCAGCGCCGGATGCGTCGAACGAGGCCGGAGGGGTACGGTTCACGGACCGTGACGCGCCGCGACGTCGACAAGCTGCAGGAGGAGATCGAGGAGCTGTTCGCCGACCTGTGGCAGGTGCCGCGCTTCTCGGGCATCCGCCACGGCTTCCGGCCGAACGTCGACTGCTTCCACACTGACGACCCCCACGCACTGACCGTCGTCGTCGAGCTGCCGGGCGTCGACCCGCAGAGCGTCCGCGTCGCTGTCGGCGAACGCGTCCTGATCGTCGCCGGCGAGCGCAAGCGCCCCAAGATCCCGGGCCGCGTCTACCAGCAGATGGAGATCGAGGTCGGCCCGTTCCAGCGGCAGGTGCGCCTGGCCGAGGACATCGACCCGGCCCACGCGCGCGCAAGCCTCGAGCACGGCGTGCTCACGATCGAGCTCCCCGTCGCCGACCATGCCCCGCCGCCGGGCAGCGTCACGATCGAGGTGTGGCGCGCATGAGCGGCGGCCCGGCCGCGAGCCCGAGCCTCGTATGACCGACGTCAGCTTCGAGACCCCGGAGCTCGTCGACCAAGCTCTGGAATACCCGGCGGCGCTGCCCGTGCTGCCGTTGAAGGACACCGTCGTCTTCCCGCAGTCGATGTCGCCGCTCGCGATCGGGCAGGAGCGCTCGGTCCGCCTGATCGACGATGTCGTTGCAGGCGATCGGCTGCTCGCACTCGTCACCGCGCGCGACGCATCGGTCGACGCGCCCGGCTGGCAGGACATCTACGAGGTCGGCACCGTCGCGCTCGTGCACAAGATGATCAAGGTGCCCGACGGCACCCTGCGCATCCTCGTGCAGGGGCTCGACCGCGTGCGCCTCGACAACCGGCTCGACGTCGACCCGTACCTGCTCGGCGAGTTCAGCGCGCTGCCCGACGTCTTCGTCGAGACGCCCGAGGTCGAGGCGCTGACGCGCAACGTGCAGGGGCTGTTCGCACGCATCATCGGGCTCGCGCCGTACCTGCCGGAAGAGCTGCAGCTCGCGGCGGCGAACGTCGACGACCCGAGCGCCCTCGCGCATCTCGTCGCGTCGACGCTGCGCACGATCAAGACGGAGGAGCGCCAGGAGATCCTCGAGACGATCGACGTCGAGGAGCGGCTGCGGAAGATCTCGGCGATCCTCAACCGCGAGCTGGAGGTATTCGAGCTCGGGTCGAAGATCCAGTCGCAGGTGCAGTCGGAGATGGAGAAGGGCCAACGCGAGTACTTCCTGCGCCAGCAGCTGAAGGCGATCCAGCAGGAGCTCGGTGAGGGTGACCCCGAGCAGGCGGAGGCGAACGAGCTGCGCGAGCAGCTGGCTGCGCTCGTGAACCTGCCGGAGGACGTGCGCAAGGCCGCCGACCGCGAGCTCGGCCGGCTCGAGAAGCTCCCGCCGGCCGCCGCCGAGTACGGCGTGATCCGCACCTACCTGGAATGGATCCTCACGCTCCCGTGGGGCACCTACACGGAGGACAACCTCGACCTCGACCACGCGCGCGAGGTGCTCGACACGGATCACTTCGACCTCGAGAAGGTCAAGGACCGCATCATCGAGTACCTGGCCGTCGCGAAGCTGCGCAACGAGATCTCGGGCCAGATCCTCTGCTTCGCCGGCCCGCCCGGCGTCGGCAAGACGTCGCTCGGCCACTCGATCGCGAACGCACTCGGGCGCAAGTTCGTCCGGCTGTCGGTCGGCGGTGTCCGTGACGAGTCCGAGATCCGCGGCCACCGCCGCACCTACATCGGCTCGATGCCGGGCTCGATCCTCCGCTCGCTGCGCGACGCCGAGTCGTCGAACCCGCTGATGCTGATCGACGAGATCGACAAGATGGGCAACGACTGGCGCGGTGACCCCGCGAGCGCAATGCTCGAGGTGCTCGACCCCGAGCAGAACTCGACCTTCCGCGACCACTACCTCGACCTGCCGTTCGACCTGTCGAAGACGCTGTTCATCTGCACCGCGAACACCCTCGACACGATCCCCGGCGCCCTCCTCGATCGCATGGATGTGATCCAGCTCTCCGGGTACACGGAGGAGGAGAAGCTCGGGATCGCGAAGCGCTACCTCGTCCCGAAGCAGCTGAAGGCGAACGGGCTGAAGCGCGCGCAGCTCAAGCTGTCGGACAAGGTGCTGCGCACCGTGATCCGCGAGTACACGCGCGAAGCGGGTGTGCGCAACCTCGAGCGGCGCATCGCCGACATCGCGCGGAAGGCGGCCACCCAGGTCGCGAAGGGCAACGCCGAGAAGGTCAAGGTCGACGACGAGCAGCTGCGCGAGTGGCTCGGCGCGCGGCGGTTCGCGGGCGAGGTGCGCAAACGGACCTCAGCGCCGGGCGTCGCGACCGGGCTCGCGTACACGAGCGTCGGCGGCGACGTGCTGTTCATCGAGGCGACGGCCTATCCCGGGAAGGGACGCCTGCAGATCACCGGCCAGCTGGGCGAGGTGATGCAGGAGTCGGCCCAGGCAGCCCTCTCGTGGGTGCGGTCGAACACGGAGCAGCTCGGCCTGCCGCCGCAGTGGTTCGCCGAGCACGACGTGCACGTGCACGTGCCTGCCGGCGCAGTGCCGAAGGACGGGCCGTCGGCCGGCGTGACGATGGCGACCGCGCTCGCGTCGCTCGTGCGCGGCGAGCCCGTGGCGGAGGACGTCGGCATGACCGGCGAGATCACGCTCACCGGGCAGGTGCTGCCGATCGGCGGCCTGCGCGAGAAGTCGCTCGCGGCGCAGCGCGCCGGGCTGAAGCGCGTCATCTTCCCGCGCGAGAACGAGCCCGATCTCGACGAGCTCCCGCCCGAGACGCGAGACGCGATCGAGTTCATTCCCGCCGAGCGGATCGAAGACGTGTTCGCAGCCGCGTTCGACGGCAAGCGGCGGACACGCGCACGCGGCGACGGGGCGAGCGTGCGCCTCGCGGCTAAGCCGTCGCGAAGCTCGTGATCAGCTGACGGCACGTCTCGTCGCCGTGTGGGGCCTTGCGCCTGCACAGCAGCTGGAACTCGCGGCGTCCGCGCAGCACGAACGTGTACTCGTCGACGTGGTCGCCCACCGTCACCCGGTAGGAGTGCGACTTGATCCCCGCCGCGTCGACGGTCCTGCCCTGAGAGACCGAGCCGCCGGTCTGCTGCGCCAGCTGGCGCATCCGCGTCGCGAGCTCGCGCTCGACCCGGGTGAAGAGCCCGCTGCTGTAGGGCTTCAGCAGCCGGAACGTGGACACCTGGACGAGCTCCGAATCGTGCGTCGCCATGGCCTTGCCGCCCCCGTGCTCGACCTCCCACCCGCTCGGCGCCAGGAAGCTGAAGCCCGTCCCGTGCACCCGCACCGGGGGCGAGTCCGACTCGCTCGACCCCCCGCAGCCTGCGAGGATGAGACCTGCGACCAGCAGCGTCGACTGTTTGGGTCGCAGGGCGCCGGGTATCAGGCGCGCGGTAACGAGGCGAAAGGATTCGACGAGCATGGCCAAGACGAGAGACAAGGTCTACGACGCAGCGGGGAACGTCAAACCCTATGTCGAGCGGGCGATGTCGGACGACAAGCTCCGCGACGATGTGATGAGTGCGTTCTCGACAGCGAGAGAGCTCTACAACGAGCTGCTCGGCAGCCGCGGCGCGGTCACCCTGGCCACGCGCGTGGCAACCGACGACGACGTGCGCGAGAAGCTGAAGGAAGCGATCGACGACCTCCGCCACGCAGCCGACCGGCTCCAGGGCAAGCGAGACCACCACGGCCGCAACACGACGTTGCTGGTCGCCGGCATCGCGCTCGGCATCCTCTTCAACCCGATCACAGGCCCCGAGACGCGCAAGTGGCTCAAGGACATGATCGGCGGCGGGGACGACGAGTTCGGCGGCGACTACCCGTCGAGCAGCAACGGCGGCGCAGGGCCGACGGCCGCCTAGCCGCGGCCGAGGTCGGTCGCGGGAGCGACCACCGTCGGCACCAGAGTCTGCATCAGCGCTGACGCCTTGAGCGGTGTCAGCGCGCGCTGGAGCGAGGCCGGATCGAGACCGTCGGCCGTCGAGATGTCGGTCATGCCGAGCAGGATGGCACCCGGCTCCGGCGCCGACGGGCCGCCCGGCAGGAGCGGCGCCCAGCCGGCTGCGATCGGGAACGGCAGATCCTGCTGGTGGCTCCAGGCATCGAGGTACGGCGTCGGGTCGACCGCACCGTCGTAGCCGAGGTAGAGCAGCGACACGGGGTGCACCTCGAAGTGCAGGTGGTACGGCGTCCCCTCGGCGTCGCCGGTCCTCCCCATGAAGCCCACCACCTGCCCTGCGCGAACGTGTGCGCCGTTCGTCGTTGCGAACGCGGAGAGGTGGGCGTAGTAGAACTGGTTCCCCTTCTCGTCGAGCAGCCACAGGCGGTTGCCGCCGATCTTGTTGAAGCCGACGGAGAAGATCGTCCCGTCGGCGACCGCGAGCAGCGGCTGCCCGAGCTGGCCGAAGATGTCGTCGCCGTGGTGGTACGAGACGTCGGCCCGGCCGGCGCCGAACGTGTCGATGTAGGAGACCGGGCCGTAGACCGGGAAGACGTAGCGCTTCGCTGTCAGCTTCGGCTGCACCTTCAGCGGCCCGGCGCCGAGCGGCGCGCTGCGCTTCGGCCGGTCGCTCGGCGTGTCGCCGACGCTCGGCTCGTCGGTCGTCGTCGGCGGCTCGGTGGTGCCCGTGGTCGTCGTGACGGCGGGCGCGGCGGGCGGCGCCGTCTGGGCGGCGGCCTCGGCGTAGCCGATCTGGATCTCGCTGTTCGCCGGCAGGCCGCCGTGGTCGGCGGTCAGGTGGATGTCGAGCTGCGTGACGAAGCCGCGATAGCCGATCGCTCCTTCAGGCGCGCTGCGGTCGATCCCCTGCGCGGAGACGGTCAGCTGGCCCCAGTCGCCGAGCGGCACGCGCCCGGATGAGACCGGCGCGCCGAGGACGACGAGGTTCGTCAGCGCGCTGCCGTTCGCGTTGCCGCCCGCGCCGGAGGGGCCCGTCCCGGCAGAGGCGCGCGCGGTCACGGCGTCGGCGGTGATCTCGCCGTTGAAGATCGCGAGGCTCGTGATCACGCTCTCGGCGTGCGCAGCAGCGACCGTGGTCACCGATGTCGACGCGCTCGCCGTGATCGAGCCGGCGCGCACGATCGAGCCGTCGCCCGGGAAGATGAAGGTGCCGGCCGAGGGCGAGGCCTGCGGCGGCGAGGTGACTGAGGGCGAGGCGGCGGAGCTCGCATTCGCGGGCGAGACCCTGATCGCCCACGCCGTCGCCGAGGCCCCGGGCTTGTGCGCCGGGCTGCCTGCCTCGGCGGAGCCGAAAGCGAGCAGCGCGAACGGCAGCAGGAGGACGAGACGGCGCACGAGACCTGATTCTGCCAGTGATGCCCGACCACCTCTTTCTTGTCTTGATAATGATTCTCAGTTAGAGTCGCCCCGATGCCGAAGGCGCAGCACGATCTCGCACTCCCGCCGCGCACGCGCGTGACGCCGCAGCGGCAGGCGGTGCTGGACGCGATCGCCGCCAGCGACGGCGGCTTCACGCTCGTCGAGCTGTACGACCGGGCCCGTGCGGCCGAGCCGCGGCTCGGCCTCGCGACCGTCTACCGCACGGTCGAGCTGCTGCGGCGCACCGGCTCGATCCGGCCGCTCGCAACCGACGGCCGGCCGACGTACGTGCGCTGCCACGCGGGCCATCACCACCACCTCGTGTGCACGGTCTGCGGCCAGGTCGAGGAGACCGAGCTGTGCGCTGCGCCGACCGCCGCGGAGGTCAGGCGCAAGCACGGGTTCCGTGCCGAGACCCACCAGGTCGACATCTACGGCACGTGCGGCCGCTGCGCGGCATGATCGCCGCCACCTGGATCGCGATCCCGCTCGCAGCGCTGACGACGGTCTCCACCGTCTGCGGGGGACTCGTCGCGGTACGCATCAAGGGCGAGCTCGAGACGCTGATCGCCCTGACCGGCGGCATCGTCGTCGCGGTCGCGCTGTTCGACGTGCTGCCCGAGGCGTTCGACGCGGTCGGCGACGGGCGGACCGTGACCTGGCTCGTCGGCGCCGGCTTCCTCGCGTTCTTCCTCGCGGAGCGCGCGCTCGTCCTGCATCACCGCGACGACGCGGAGCACGCGCTCGCGCACAACCGCATCGGCGCGCTCGGCGCCGCGGGCCTGTCGGCGCACAGCTTCATCGACGGCCTCGGGATCGGGCTGGCCTTCCAGGTGGACACCTCGACGGGACTGCTCGTCTTCATCGCCGTCGTCTCACACGATTTCGCCGACGGCATGAACACCGTCTCGTTCATCCTCCGGCAGGGTGGCTCGGTGCGGACCGCCGTCCGCTGGCTCGGCCTCGACGCGGCGGCACCGCTCTTCGGCGCGATCGTCGGCAGCGTCGTCACGGTCAGCGAGCTGCACCTCGGCTACCTGCTCTCCGTCTACGCCGGCTTCTTCCTCTTCATGGGCGCCACCGACCTGCTGCCGGAGGCGCACGCACATCCGTCGCTGCGGCGCGTCGCGCTCACCGTCACCGGCTTCGTCGCGACCGCGGGCGTCGCCTACGTTGCTTCTCGCTAGAGGGTGATCAGCCGAGCTGTTTCTTGGCGAACTCGCGGAAGCGCTCGCGGGCGCCGTCGTCTGGGCCCATCGGCTCGTCGTCGGCGTAGCGCGGGTCGGCCGCGATCTCCTCTGCGACCGCGCGCAGCTCGGCCACGACGGCATCGTGGTGCTTGGGCTCGCGCAGCAGCGCCTCGATCCAGGTCTCGGTGCCGTCGTACTCCGGGACGTCGTTGTCCACGAGCAGCTGGCCGAGCAGGATCCCGACGCGGATGTAGGCGAACGTGCGGAACGCCAGGATGCGGTGCGGGCTCGAGACGAGGCGGTCGATCTCTGGGTCCTCGGCCTGCGCCGCGGCGACGATCGAGCCGATCGGCTCGTCGACGAGCGGGATCCAGAGGTCTTCGTGCTCGGTCATCTGCGGAAGTGTTCATGATCCGCGCCGCGCTCGCCAGGCGATCTGTAGCGAGGTGACGAGCAGCAGCACCCCGAAGAGCCTGCGCAGGCTCGATTCGGGCAGGGCCTCGGCCGCCGCGACGCCCGCCTGCACACCGAGGATCGACGCGAGCCCGATCGCGAGCGCAGCGCGGACGTCGATGTTCCCGTAGCGCCGCTGCCGCCACGAGCCGACGATCGCGGTCGGCAGGATCGCGAGCAGCGACGACGCCTCGGCGTGCAGCTGCGTCAGGCCGAGGCCGAAGACGAGCGCGGGGACGAAAACGATCCCGCCCCCCACGCCGAAGAGCCCGGCGAGCACGCCGGCGAGCAGCCCGAGCAGCCCGACGAGGACGAGCGTCAAACGATCAGCCTGACGCCGACGAGCGCGAGCAGGAGCGCGAAGCCGTACGAGAGCGTGCGCAGCGGCACGCGCTGCTGGAGCGAGGTCCCGAGCAGCACACCGGCGACGGCGGGGAGGCCGACGATCGCGGCGGCGCCCGGCTTCACCTCGCCGTGGAAGGCATAGGTGGCCGCCCCGGCGACGGCGGTGATCAGGATTGCCGCCAGAGACGTGGCGGAGGCCCGGCGCTGGTCGAACGCGAAGACCAGCACGAGCAGCGGCACGATCACGATCCCGCCCCCGACGCCGAAGAGCGCGCCGAAGGCGCCGGCGACCAGGCCGATGCCCGCGAGTTTCAGGGTCGCCATGCCGCCTACTCTACGAGGGTGGACGCACTCGACCTGCTCGCCTCCGAGCCCGACCGGGCGGCGATCTTCCTCGACGTCGACGGCGTCCTCGCGCCGATCGTCGCGCGGCCGGAGGATGCGCGCGTGCCCGACGCCACGCGCGCGGAGCTGTCGCGGCTCGCCGGCCGCTACGCGCTCGTCGCCTGCGTGACCGGGCGCTCGAGCGATGTCGCGCGCACGATCGTCGGCGTCGACGAGCTGACGTACGCGGGGGAGCACGGCCTGGAGCTCGACCCGGCCGCCCGCGGCTGGGCGGACCGCATCCACGGGTTCGCCGCCGAGGTGCCGTGGCCGTCACTGGAGGTGAAGCCGCTGAGCGTCGCCTTCCACTACCGGAACGAGCCCGATCCGGACGCGGCCCGGCGCCAGCTCGAACCGGTCGCGGCAGCGGCGCTCGACGCCGGCTTCCGCGCGCGCTGGGGCCGGATGGTGCTCGAGGTGCTGCCGCCGATCGACGCGAGCAAGGGCACGGCCGTGCGCGCGCTGCTCGAGCAGACCGGCCTGACGCGTGCGCTCTACGCAGGCGACGACACGACCGACCTCGACGGCTTCGCGGCCCTCGACGGTCTCGAAGCGGCGGTGCGGATCGCGATCGTCTCCCCGGAGGGCCCGGCCGAGCTCGGAGAGCGCGCGGATCTCGTGCTGGGCTCGACCGAGGCGTTCGTCGAGCTGCTGCAGCACCTCTAGAGACCGAGGCGCTCGCGCAGCTGCCGCGACTGGCGGCGGGCGACGTCGAGCTCTGTCTTCTCCGCATCTGCGAGCTGCAGGCGGAACCGGTCGGGTGCGGCGCGTCTGACGCCGGCCACCTTGCCGAGATTGACGATGTACGAGCGATGGATGCGCGCGAACCGGCTCCCGAGCCGCTCTTCGAGCTCGCCGAGCGAAGCCGTGCAGAGGTACGAGCGGTCGTAGGTGTGCACGCGGCTGTAGTCACCGTCCGCCTGCGCGTAGTGCACCTGGTCGAAGTCGAGCAGCTCCGTGCCGCCGCCGGCGACGACAGGGATCTTCTCGACGGGAACGGCGTTCTCGGTCGTCCGCTCGCGCAAGCGCTCGATCACGCGGGCGAGCCGCTCGGGGTCGACGGGCTTCAACAGGTAGTCGAACGCCTCGACCGCGAACGCCTCGACCGCGTAGTGCTCGTGCGCCGTGACGAACACGACCGCCGGCGGGTCGCGGCGCTCCCGCACCAGCGGCGCCGCCTCGACGCCGGTCAGGCCCGGCATCTCCACGTCGAGGAAGAGGACGTCGTAGCGCAGGTCGTGTGCGAGCGTCAGCGCTTCCTGCGCGCTCGCCGCCTCCCCGACGACCTCGACGTCGTCGTGCGCCGCGAGCAGGTAGCGCAGCTCCGACCGCGCCGGAGACTCGTCGTCGACCAGGAGGGCTCTGATCATGCGGCCGGCACCTCGAGGCGGACGACGGTGCCGAACGGGAAGGAGCGCAGGCGCACGCCCTCGCCGTAGTGGGCCGTCAGGAGTCGGTTGACGTTCGCGAGCCCGAGGCCGGTGCCCTCCCCGACGCCGGGCTCGAGCACGCGCTCGATTGCGTCGCGGGCGATGCCGCGTCCGTCGTCGCGCACGGTGACGCGGAGCCGGCCGCGGCGCAGCCGGGCCCGGACGAGCAGATGCAGGGGCCGGTCGGTCTTGCCGTGCTTGATCGCGTTCTCGACGAGCGGCTGGACGAGGAGCGGCGGCAACCGCACGTCGAGCGCGTCGGGAGCCGCGTCGACGGTCACCTGCAGCTGCGAGCCGAAGCGCGCCTGCTCGAGGTCGAGGTAGCTCCGCACGTGCCGCAGCTCCTCCTCGAGCGTGATCAGCTCGCCGGGACGCGCGAGCCGGCTGCGCAGATGGTCGGCGAAGGCGAGCACGAGCGCGCGGGCGCGTTCCGGCTCGGTGCGGATGAAGGCGGCGATCGTGTTCAGCGCGTTGAAGACGAAGTGGGGCTCCATCTGCGCCTGGAGGGCGGTGGTAGTCGCGGTCGTCAGCTCGGAGAGCTGCAGCTGCGCCGAGATCTGGTTGCCGAGCGCCTCGAGCGTCTCGACCGCGGTCTCGTCGAGCGGCGAGCCGGCGGTTGCGAACGCGACGATCGCACCCGCGGGCCCGTCGCTCAGCTGCAGCGGGACGACGGCCGCGGCGCCGAGCGGACAGGCGGGGTGCTTGCACTCGGTGCGCAGACCGAGCGGGGCGAGCAGCGGGCCGCCGCGCGCGATCGCCTCGTAGACGGGGCGGATCGGCTTGTCCCCGGCGGCGTGGTGGTCGGCGCCGGCGCCGACGAACGCGAGCACCTCGTGCGTGTCGGCGACCGCGACCGCGCCGTAGCCGAGCTTCTCGAACAGCTCGTAGGCGACGGTGCGCGCGGCGCTCTCGGTCAGCCCGCGCCGGAGCTCCGGCAGGGTCGCCTGGAGAAGCTCGAGCACCGGCGCCTGGCGCCTCGGCCTGCGCACGCGGGGCATGGGCGGGATTGTGCACGCACGAAGACATGTCCCGGGGACAGTCCCTGGGACACGTCCGTTCAGCCTGCGGGGCCGTCCAGGACGTGCAGCACGCCGGGGATCGACGTGACGCGCGGGCCGTCCCACTCGCTCAGGCCCGGCCACGGCGGGTCCTCGCCCGGCCGGTGGATCAGGATCGCCTCCATCCCGACCCGCCGCGCGCCCTGCAGCTCGTCGTTCGCGCCGTCGCCGACGAACACCGCCTCCTGCGGCTCGACGCCGAGCAGCTCGCAGCAGTGCAGGTAGATGCGCGGGTCCGGCTTGGACAGCCGCACGGCGTTCGAGAACACCTCCGCGTCGAAGAGCCCCGCGAGCTCCGTCTCCGGGAAGACCACCTCGACGTCCTCGCTGCAGACCGTGATCAACCCGACCCGGAGCCGCCGCTCGCGCAGCGTGCGCAGTGTCTCGACGACCCCCGCCCGCGGCACGAGCGCCCGCCGCGTGTAGTCGAGCCGGAGCCTGCAGACGTCCTCGATCGCATCCTCGGCGACGCCGACGCCGCGCAGGGCGTCGCGGATCGGGCCGATGTAGCGCGGGTTGTCGCGGGCGTCCCAGCGGCGGTGGAACTCGTCCGGCTCGAGACCGGAGCGCCCGGCGACCGCCTGCAGCATGTTCGCCGCCGACTCGCGGTCCCAGTCGACGAGCGTCTCCCACAGGTCGAAGACGACCGCCTTGATCACGCCGCGCACCGCTTCAGCGCGTCCCAGGTCCGCCGAACGTCGTCCTCCGTGGTGCTCGCGTTGCCGATCGCGAGCCGGAGAATCGTCTGGCCGCGCAGCACCGCCGACGCGACGAACGCCTCGCCGGTCGCGGTCACCTCGCGCGCGAGCTCGTCGTTGTCGGCCTCGACGTGCCGGAAGCAGACGATCGAGAACGGATGCGGCGCCACGACCTCCCAGCCGGGCTCTGCCTCGACCCACGCTGCGAAGAGCTGCGCGAGGCGAACGTGCTCGCGGATCAGCGCGCGCAGCCCTTCGGCTCCGTACCAGCGCAGGACGAACCACAGCTTCAGCGCACGGAAGCGCCGGCCGAGCGCGGGGCCGTAGTCCTTGATGTCGACGGCGGCGTCCGTCGCGGCGAGGTACTCCGGGACGAGCGCGAACGTCTCGTGGAACACATCCGGTCGCCTGGTCCAGAGCGCCGAGCAGTCCATCGGCGTGAACAGCCACTTGTGTGGGTTGACGACGAGCGAGTCCGCGCGCTCGCATCCGTCCAGGCACCAGCGCAGCCCGGGGCACACCGCCGCCGCGCCGGCATAGGCTGCGTCGACGTGCAGCCAGACGCCGGCCCCCTCGCAGCGACGCGCGAGCTCGGGCACGGGATCGACCGAGGTGGTCGAGGTGGTGCCGACGGTCGCGACGACGGCGGTCGCGTCGTCGAGCGGGAAGTCGGTGCGCATCCGGAACGCGTCGTCGGTCTCCACCTTGCGGAAGTCGAGGCCGACGAGCCGGGCCGCGCGCTCGACGCTGAAGTTGGCCTGCTCCGACGCGTAGACGACGCCGCCGGGCCGGAGCGTCCGCGCCGCGGCGAGCGCGGCCACCATCGACGTCGACGCCGTGTCCTCGATGTGGCCGTGCCACTCACGCGGGAGGCCGAGCAGCTGCGCCAGCCAGTCCATGACGGTCAGCTCCAGCTCGGTCGCCCCCGGCGAGGCGAGCCATGTCATGCCGTTGACGTTCAGGGCCGCGATCAGGAGCTCGGCGAGGATGCCCGGCTCCGAGCCGGTGTTCGCGATCCACGCGAAGAAGCGCGGGTGGTTCCAGTGCGTCAGCGCAGGGAGCACGAGCTCGTCGAGGTCGGCGAGCATCGCCTCGAACGCCTCGGGCTGCTCGGGCGCCGCGGCCGGCAGGCGCGCGCGCAGCTCCCCCGGGGCGACCGACGCGGCCACCGGCAGCTCGCCGACCCGGCCGAGGTACTCCTCGACCCAGGCGGCAGCGCGTGCGAGGTCGTCCCCGAAGGATGTCAACGCTTCTTCTTCAACTTCTCGATCTGCTTCCACGTGCGAGTGTTCAGGACGTCGTCCTTCGTCAGCCAGGCACGCCGCGCCTGGCCGACGCCGAGCTCGACGTAGTCGAGTGCGCCGATCTCGTGCCCGTCCGAGTCGATCACGAGCTTGAGCCCGGCTTCGCGCGCGGCGCGAGCGTTGACGTCAGTGAGATCGAGCCGGTCCGGCTGCGAGTTGATCTCGAGGAACGTCCCCGTCTCGAGCGCTTTCTCGATCACGCGCTCGATGTCGACGAGCGCCGGCGCGCGCTTGCCGATCTTGCGGTTCGTGAGATGCCCGATGCAATCGACGAACGGGCTCTCCATCGCGGCGAGCACGCGCTCCGTCGCATCGTGGTCGAAACGCGAGTGCACGGAAGCCACGACCCAGTCGCGCGTCGCGAGCTCCTCCTCGGAGACGTCGAGCGTCCCGTCGGGGCGTACGTTCACCTCGATCCCCTTCAGGATCCGGAACGGCGCGACCACCTCGTTCAACGCATCGATCTGCTCGGCCTGCTGCAGCAGGAGGTCGCCGCGCAGCCGCTGCGAGTGGTCGCAGATCGCGTAGTACGCGTAGCCGCGCTTGATCGCGGCCGCGACCATGTCCTCGAGCGAGTCCTTTCCGTCCGACCACGTCGTGTGCGTGTGGAGGTCGCCGCGCAGGTCGCCCAGCTCGACGAGCGCGGGCAGCTCGTGCTTCCGGGCGGCGGCGAGCTCGCCGCCGTTCTCGCGCAACTCGGGCGGAATCCAGTCGTAGCCGAGGAAGCCGTAGACCTCCTCCTCGCTCGCGAAGCGATGCTCCTCGCCGGTCTCGACGACGGTGACGGAGTACTCGGAGATCGAGAAGCCGCGCCGCACCGCGTCCTCACGCAGCGCGACGTTGTGGTGCTTCGAGCCGGTGAAGTGCTGCAGCAGGTTGCCGTAGCTCTCCGGCGGGACGACGCGCAGGTCGAACCGGAGCCCGTCGTGCGAGACGACCGTCGCCTTGGTCGGTCCTTTCGCTGCGACGTCGACCACCCAGCGGAGCGAGCAGAAGTAGTCGACGAGCGCCTCCGGGTCGGTCGCCGTGGCGATGATGTCGAGGTCCCGCACCGTCTCGCGCATGCGCCGTGCCGAGCCTGCGAGCGACACTTCGACCGATGCCTCGTGCTCCTGCAGCACCTGCACGACGGCGCGCAGCTTGGGCAGCGTCGTCCCGAGCAGCGCCCGGTGCGGCCCCTCGGCGGCGCGCGGCCGCGCGAGCGCCTCGGCGATCTTCTGCTCGGTGCCCGGCCCGATGCCGGCGTGGCCGCGGAGCTGCTGCGCCTCCGCAGCGGACTTGAGCGCCGCCACCGTCGTGATCCCGAGCTCCTGCCAGATGCGGCGGGCGGTCTTCGGCCCGAGCCCCGGCAGGCGCATGAAGGTCGCAACCTCGGACGGGACCTCCGCCTTCCGCTTGGTGAGCGCGTGGATCTCACCGTCGTCGACGACCTCGACGATCTTCGCCTCGATCGTCTTGCCGATTCCCTGCAGCGCCTTGGCCTTCCCGTCGAGCGCGAGCTGGGCGACCGACGACGGCGTCTCGCGGATCCGCGCCGCCGCCTTGCGGTAGGCGTTGATGCGGAAGAGGTCGGCACCCTCGAGCTCCATCAGGTCGCCGAGCAGCTCGAATTGCTCCGCGAGCTGGTCGTTCCGCGGCAATTCGGCCATGCCAGCGATCATAGGCGCCGCCATGCGCGCCACCGTCTGCCTGCCGACCTACAACGAACGCGAGAACCTCGACCCGATGATCCGGGCGCTGCAAGGCGTGCTGCGCGACGGCGACCGCGTGCTCGTGATCGACGACAACTCGCCCGACGGCACGGGTGAGATCGCCGATCGCCTCGCCGAGGAGCTGCCCTTCGTCTCCGTGCTGCACCGCGAGCGCAAGGAAGGGCTCGGGCCTGCCTACCTCGCCGGGTTCCACCGCGCGCTCGCGGACGGCGCCGAGCTGGTGCTCGAGATGGACTGCGACTTCTCGCACGACCCCGCCGACGTGCCGCGCCTGATCGCCGCCGTCGAGGGAGGCGCCGACCTGGCCCTCGGCTCGCGCTACGTCCCCGGCGGCCGCGTCGGCAACTGGGGGCTGATCCGGCGCGGCATCTCGCGCGGCGGCTCGCTCTACACCGCCGCCTGGCTGCGGATGGGCGTCCGCGACCCGACCGGAGGCTTCAAGTGCTTTCGCCGCGCCGTCCTGGAGGCGATCGACCTCGACGCGATCACCGCCCGGGGCTACGCCTTCCAGATCGAGATGACCTACCGAGCCAAGCGCCTCGGCTTCCGCGTGGTCGAAGTGCCGATCGCCTTCGACGACCGGACTGTCGGGCAGTCGAAGATGAGCCGGCGGATCATGCTCGAGGCGGTCTGGCGCGTGCCGCTGCTCCGGCTGCGCCGCTAACGTCCCGGCGTGCGCACCGTCACCGACGAGACGTTCGACGCCGAGGTGCTGCAGGCGAGCACCCCGGTCGTGGTCGACTTCTGGGCTCCCTGGTGCGGGCCGTGCAAGGCGATCGAGCCGGCGCTCGAGGAGCTCGCCGCGGGCACCGACACCGTCGAGTTCGTCAAGATCGACATCGACGAGAACCCCGGGGTCGCCGACCGCTACGGCGTGCTCTCGATCCCGACGGTGATCCTCTTCGCGGGTGGCGAGGCGAGGCAGACGGTGCTCGGGGCGCGGCCGAAGAAGCACTTCGCGCGCACGTTCGCCGACTACCTCTAATCCCTCGTGCGGGGGACGCGCGAGAACGACCTCCTGCCGACGATCAGACCGTAAACCGACCGGGGGCGGACGGTCATGAGCCCCTGGGGGGAACGTGCCGCTCCGTCTGATCACATCGCTCTGTCTGACCGCCGCGCTCGCCGCAACAGCGACGACCGCAACCGCATCCGCCCGACCCGCCGCCGGCCCGCTGGTGGTGCACCGTGGCCAGGCGGTCAAGGTCGCGGTGCGCACGCCGTCGAAGGCCTACTGCCTCGCCGAGGCTCGCTACGCCGATGGCTCACGCCAGGACAGCGGGCTCAAGCGTGCTCGCAACGGCCTCGTCTCCTGGACGCTCCGCGTCCCGAACACCGCCCCGCTCGGCCGCGCCGACTGGACCGTGCGCTGCGGCGCCACGTGGGAACGGACCGGCCGCTGGGTCGTCAAGTCCGTCACCTCGAAGGCACCCGCCGCCGCTCCACACGTGATGGTCGACCGCCAGGGCTTCTCGCAGCGACCCGACCGTTATGGGCCTGGCAGCTCGGTCAGCTACGGGCTGCTGCTGAAGAACACCTCGCAGACGCAGGACACCACGAACGTCTACCTGCTGATCAACTTCGCGACCGCAAGCGGTGAGCTGATCGGGACGGTCACGCGCACGGTCGACCTGATCCCGGCCGGCGGCACCGTCGCAATCGGCGACGCGATGCAGATGCGCACGCAGGCCCCCGTCTCGAACCTCGAGGTGACGATCAAGGTCAACTCGTTCGAGCCGGCGAAGCCGCGCATCCTGCCCCACTTCGTCAACGTCGCGATCCTCCAGAGCCAGAACGACAACGGCTGGGTCGGCGAGGTCGACGGCGAGATCGTCAACGACACGTCGCCCCAGACCTTGACCATGGCGAAGCTGTCGATCGTCCTCCTCGACGCGACCGGCAAGATCGTCGGCGGTGGCAGCGCGATGACTTTCTCGCCGCTGCCGTCCGGCTCGCGCATGGTCTTCCTCGCGCAGACCGGGTTCTCGGCCGTACCGATCAGTACCGCGGTCACGGCGATGATCTCGGTCGTTCCGACATACACCTCCGCCTGAGCACGAAGCTACCGTGGGAGGATGGCCTTGCTGCCGTCCTCCCACCGTGCTCGGGTCCGGCTCGCCTGGGGCTCGGCCGGAGCCGCGGCGCTGCTGACGATCGTGCTGCTGGTGGCGTTCGTGCCGAACACCGGCCACACGCTGTCGACGCCGATCGACTCGACCAAGAAGCCGCAGGTCTTCCACGCGCCGAAGACCGTCCTCGCCACGCCGCAGGAGAAGGCGGACGCGCTGGCGACGCTGGACGTGTTCGTGCCGAGCGCATTCATCCGGCGGCACCTCGAGCGGTCCTGGCCGCTCGCGACCGCGCACATGAAGCTCGGCACCTCGCACGCGGACTGGCTCGCGGGCGACCTGCCGATCGTCCCGTATTCCGCGGCGGGCTTCCGCACGTTCGGCACGGTGCTGAAGTACCAGTACCGCGACATCCTCGGCTACGACGTGCTGATGCTCCCCAAGGAGACCCCGGCGGGCAAGCTCGCGGGCCAGCAGGTCTACTCCTGCGAGCTGCACCACGTGCGCGGGCGCTGGCTCGTCGACTTCTGTTATCCGCGGAAGACGCTCTAGCTGAAGTGCTGCCAGCCTGGGAGCTCGACCGGCTCGCCGCCGCGAAGCACGAGCAGCCCTTCGCCGGACTCGACCCGGCCGATCACCGTGTGCGCGCCGGGCTCGGCGACGGCACCGAGCAGCTCGTAGTCCTCGCCGAAGGCGAGATCGTCGAGCGTCGCACCGTCTGCGAGCGGCACGCGTTCCAGCTCGACCACGCAGCGAACGCCTGAGCGGCGCGCGATGTGCGCGGCGTCGACGCCGAGGCCGTCCGAGAGGTCCATCAGCGCGTTGGCGCGCTCGGCGAGCAGCCGTCCCTCCTCGAGCCGCAGCGGCGGGCGGACGTAGCCGCCGTTCCGGAACGCGGCGCCCGCGGCGCCGAGCGGACCCGTGACGACGAGCGCATCGCCGGGTCGTGCGCCGGCGCGGCCCGGGACACGCGCGCTGCGGCCGAGCGCGGTCACCGAGATGACGAGCACGGGGCCGCGCGTCGTGTCGCCGCCGACCACCGGGACGCCTGTCTCGGCGATGCCGCGGTAGAGCTCGACCACGTCCGCGGTCTCCGTCGAAGCGGGCGCCACGAGTGTCACGAGCAGCGCCTCCGGCCGCGCGCCCGACGCGGCGAGATCGCTCAGGTTGACCGCCGCCGCGCGCCAGCCGAGATCGCGCCACGTGATGCGGTCGAGGCGGAAGTGCACGTCCTCGACGAGTGCGTCCTGCGTGACGACGAGGTCGCCGGCGAGTTCCGCCGCATCGTGCTCGACGCCGACGATCAGGCCGAGCCGCTCGAGCTCCGCGAGGAGCCCGAGCTCACCCGCCTCCGAGAGCCTCATCGACCGCCTGCCTGAGCGCCGGGTCGGCCGCGGCCCTGATCGCCGCGACGCCTGACGCACCGGCGCGGATGCAGTCGGCCGCGTTGGTCGCGTCGATGCCTCCGATCGCGACGACGGGCACCGTCACCGCCTCGCAGATCTCCCGCAGCCCGGCCAGGCCCACCGGCGCGTCGGCGTCCAGCTTCGAGGGCGTGTGCCACACCGGCCCGACGCCGAGATAGTCCGCGTCGGCGGCGAGCGCCTGCTCGCGCGTCGCCGCGGAGCGTCCGAGCAGCAGGCCGGCGCGCTGCGCGCGCTGCGCTCCGGCGTCCCCCTGGCCGAGATGGACGCCGTCCGCATGCAGCTGGATCGCGGCCTCGACGTCGTCGTTGACGACGAACGTGACACCGAGCTCTCTGAACCCGCGCCCACGGCGCACGATCTCCTCGGTGCCGCCGCCCTTGACGCGCAGCTGCACGACCGTCGCGCCCGCGGTGACGGCCCAGCGGGCCGCCTCGAGGTCGGAGACGATCGCGTGCACTCTCATTGCGTGCGCGCCCGCCCGTCGAGCGTCGCGGGATCGAGCGCGGCGAGCGCGTCGTAGAGGCCGACGTGGAACGAGCCGGGCCCTCTCGCAGTCGCCGCGGCATCCTCGCCCGCAACCCCCAGCGCGACGAGCGCCTCGGCCGCAGCCTCGAGCGGCCGGTCGGCGTTGACCGCGGAGAAGCACGCGGTCAGCGCGCTCGAGATGCAACCGGTGCCGGTGATCGTCGCCAGCATCGCGTCGCCGTTCTCGACCGCGATCGACCGCGCTCCGTCCGAGACATGGTCGACGGGCCCTGTCACCGCCGCGACGAGACCGAGAGTGCGGCCCGCCTGAACCGCCAGCTCCGCCGCGTCGCCGCCCGCGTCGATCGACTCGACGCCGCGCACCTCCGCGTCGACGCCGACGAGCGTCGCCACCTCGCCTGCATTGCCGCGGAGGACGGTCACACGCACCTCGTCGAGAATACGGCCCGCCGTCTCGGTCCGGTAGCGCGTCGCGCCGACACCGACCGGGTCGAGGACGACCGGGATGCCGCGCTCGTTCGCGACCTTCCCCGCCGCGATCATCGCCTCGACCCAGTGCGGCGAGAGCGTGCCGATGTTCAGGACGAGCGCCCCGGCGATCGCGGCCATCTCCTCGACCTCTTCGCGCGCGTGCGCCATCACGGGCAGCGCGCCGAGCGCGAGCGTCGCGTTCGCGGTCTCGTTCATGACGACGTAGTTGGTGATCTGATGCACGAGCGGCTTCGCCTCGCGGAGCCGGCGCAGGGAGTCTCCTGGTGTCACACGCGTCCTTTCACATGGAGGATGTCGACGGGGCCGTCACCGGCTCCCAGCTCGGTCAAGCCGTGCCGCACGGCCTCCGTCGCGGCTCGCGCAGCGCCGCGTGCGGCGTCGGCGAGCGACAGGCCGCGGGCGAGCAGCGCGGCGAGCGTGGCGGAGTGCGTGCAACCTGCGCCGTGCGTCGCGGCGACGGGCAGACGCTCGACCGGGATCACGGTGTGCTGCGCTCCGTCGAAGAGGTGGTCGACAGGATCGCCGTGGCCGCCGGTGACGATCGCTGCGGCCGCACCGAGCCCGACGACGGCCTCGGTGAGCTCGGCCTTCGACACCGACTGCAGCCCCGTCAGCGCCTGCGCCTCGGCGAGGTTCGGCGTCACGACCGTCGCGAGCGGGAAGAGCCGCCGAACGAGCGTCGACGCGGCGTCGTCTGCCAGCAGCCGCGCCCCCGAGCTCGCGACGAGCACCGGGTCGACCACGAGCGGCAGGCGATGAGGCTCGAGCGCGTCTGCGACAGCGTCGATCACCGCGCGCGAGAAGAGCATGCCGGTCTTCGCGGCGTCGACGCCGAGATCGGCGAAGACCGCGTCGATCTGCGCGCGCACGAACGGCGCCGGCACCTCGTGCACCGCCGTCACGCCGACCGTGTTCTGCGCCGTCAGCGCAACGATCGCGGTCATCCCATGCGCGCCGGCGGCGGCGAACGCCTTCAGGTCGGCCTGGATGCCCGCTCCGCCGCCGCTGTCGGAGCCGGCGATCGTCAGTACGCGTGGAACGCTCATTGCCTCCCTTCGCCGGCATGACCCGGATCAGGTTCGACGGGTGTGATCTCAGCCTCCGACGAGGCACCCCGGTCGTCCGAACCTAGCAGCGCCCGGAGCCTCGACGCGCGCCTCTACGATCGAGGAGTGAGCGTCGACGTCCTGCGCTGGGAGGGCCTGCTCGAGGGAGAAGAGCTCGCCTACCTCGGCGAGGAGTCCGCACGCGACGCGCGGTTCGCCGACCTGCCGGACAGCCTGGACCCGCGCGTGCGCAGCGCGATCGGCGTCGACCGGCTCTACGCGCACCAGCGCGAGGCCTGGGACGCGGCCGAGCGCGGCGAGCACGTCCTCGTCACGACGGGCACCGCATCGGGCAAGACGCTCGCGTTCAACCTGCCGGTCCTCGACGCCGTCGCCCGCCAGCCGAAGTCGCGTGCGCTCTACCTCTATCCGACGAAAGCGCTCGCCCAGGATCAGTTCCGGACGCTGTCCGAACTGCGTGTGCCGCGGTTGAAGCCCGCGATCTACGACGGGGACACGCCGACCGAGCAGCGCTGGCAGATCCGCAAGTGGTCGAACGTGATCCTGACGAACCCCGACATGGTGCACGTCGGCCTGCTGCCGAACCACGACCGCTGGGGCGACGTGCTCGCGAACCTCCGCTACGTCGTCGTCGACGAGGCCCACGTCTACCGCGGCGTGTTCGGCTCGCACGTTGCGAACGTCCTCCGGCGATTGCGTCGCCTCGCCCGGATCTACGGTGCCGAGCCGCAGTTCCTGCTCGCGTCGGCGACGATCTCGAACCCGGGCGAGCTCGCGACCTCGCTGCTCGGCGACCGCGTGACCGTCGTCGGCGACGACGCGGCGCCGCGCTCGGAGCGCACGGTCGTTCTCTGGAACCCGCCGCTCCACGACGCCGAGCTCGGGTTGCGCGGGTCGCCGCTCGCCGAGGCGTCGCGACTGCAGGCGATGTTCGTCGAGCGTGGCCTGCGCACGCTCACCTTTGCGAAGAGCCGCAAGGCCGCGGAGCTGATCCATCGCTTCACCTCCGAGCGCCTCGGCGACGACACGCACCTGTCGCCCTACCGCGCGGGCTACACGGCGCAGCAGCGCCGCGAGATCGAGCGCCGGCTGAAGGACGGCGAGCTGCTCGGCGTCTCGGCGACGAACGCGCTCGAGCTCGGGATCGACGTCGGCCTGCTCGACTGCGTGATCTCGGTCGGCTTCCCCGGCACGGTCGCGTCGCTGCGCCAGCAATGGGGTCGCGCGGGCCGCCGCGGCAGCGGGCTCGCGGTCCTCGTCGCGAGCGAGGACGGCCTCGACCAGTTCTTCATGCGCGAGCCGGACAAGCTGCTCGGCCGGCGCGTCGAGGCGGCGATCCTCGACCACGCGAACCCGCGTGTCCTGCGCGGCCACGTGCGCAGCGCCGCGTACGAGGCCCCGCTGACGGCCGACGACGCCGACCTGCTCGGCCCCGAGGCGCTCGAGCTGGCGCACGACGACCCGGAGCTCCGGAGCACTCCCGCCGGCATCGTCTGGGGCGGCACCGACCACCCCGCCGCTCGCGTCGCCCTGCGCTCGGCGGATCCCGACGCGTTCTCGATCGTCGACGGCTCGACGGGCGCCGTGCTCGGGATGGTCGAGCGTTCTCGTGCGTACTCGACAGTGCACGAGGGCGCGATCTACCTCCATCTCGGAGAGTCGTTCCTCGTGCGCGAGCTGAACCTGAACACGCTGTACGCCGTCGTCGAGCCGTTCTCGGGCGACTGGTACACGCAGGCGAAGAAGGACACGATGACGCAGATCGTCGCGCCGGCGCGCAGCGAGCGCCGGCTCGGGCTCGACCTCCACTTCGGCGAGATCGAGGTGACGGAGCAGGTCGTGGGCTACGAGCGCCGCACCGTCAGCTCGCAGGAGCGCATCGAGCTGGTGCCGCTCGAGCTGCCGCCGACGACGTTCGCGACCGAGGCGATCTGGTTCCTCCCGGAGCCCTTCCAGCTGGCCGAGCTCGACGAGATGCCGAAGCTGCTCGGCACGCTGCATGCGGCCGAGCACGCGCTGATCGCGCTGCTGCCGCTCTGGGCGATGTGCGACCGCTGGGACATCGGCGGCCTCTCGACCAACATCCATCCGCAGACGGGCCGTCCGACGGTGTTCATCTACGACGGCCATGCAGGCGGCGTCGGGATCACCGAGCGCGGCTTCGGGCAGTTCGAGGGCTGGGTGCGCGACACCGCCGCGATGATCCGGGGCTGCCCGTGCTCGCACGGCTGCCCGTCGTGCGTGCAGAGCCCGAAGTGCGGCAACCTCAACGACATGCTCGACAAGGACGGCGCCCTGACGTTCTTGCAGCGCCTTGTCGATTTCGGCGGGTCCCGTTCGTCGTAGAGAGGACTCAACGACCAAGGAGGTCGATCGTGAAGTACGCGCTTCTGATCTACGGCAACGACACCGAGTGGGAGAGCCGCAGCGAGGAGGAGAAGCAGGCGATCTACGGTGAGTACATGCAGGTCTCCGAGAGCCCCGGCATCTACGGCGGCTCGGAGCTCCAGCCCGGTGACACGGCGACGACGGTGCGCTCGCAGAACGGCGAGACGCTGACCACCGACGGCCCGTTCACCGAGGCCAAGGAGGTGCTCGGCGGGTTCTTCCTGCTCGACGCCGACAACCTCGACGACGCGATCGCGCTCGCAGCGCGGATCCCGGCGGCGCGGACGGGCGCGGTCGAGGTGCGCCCGATCGTGGAGCGCGCCTGAGCGGGCCCGACCTGCAGACGGTCTTCCGCGAGGAGTGGGGACGAGTCCTCGCAGCACTGATCGGCTTCCTCGGCGACTTCGACCTCGCCGAGGAGGCCGCTCAGGAGGCGTTCGCGATCGCGGCGGAACGCTGGCCGCACGACGGCCTGCCCTCGGCCCCCGGCGCATGGCTGATCACGACCGGCCGCAACCGGGCGATCGACCGGATCCGCCGCGAGCAGACGCTGCTCGCGAAGACCCGTCTGCTGGAGGTGCCCGAGGCGCACGAGGACGAGATGGCCGACGACACGTTCGGCGACGAGCGGCTCGAGCTCCTGTTCACGTGCTGCCACCCGGCGCTCGCTGTCGACGCGCAGGTCGCGCTGACGCTCCGCACGCTCGGCGGACTCTCCACCGCGGAGGTCGCGCGAGCCTTCCTGCAGCCCGAGGCGACGATGGCGCAGCGGCTCGTGCGGGCGAAGCGCAAGATCAAGGCGGCCGGGATCCCGTTCCGCGTCCCGCCGCCGCACCTCCTGCCGGACCGGCTCGTGGCGGTGCTCGCCGTCGTCTACCTGATCTTCAACGAGGGCTACGGCGGCCGCACCGACCTGGCCGCGGAGGCGATCCGGCTCGGGCGGTCGCTCGTCGAGCTGATGCCGGACGAGGCAGAGGCGGCCGGCTTGCTCGCGCTGATGCTCCTGCAGGACGCGCGCCGCGACGCGCGGACACGTGACGGCGACCTCGTCCTCCTCGACGACCAGGACCGCTCGCTCTGGGATCGCGCAGCGATCGAGGAGGGCCGGCGGGTGCTCGACCGGGCGCTGGCGCTCGGCGGGCGCGGGCCATACGTGCTGCAGGCGGCGATCGCGGCACTGCACTCGGAGGACACGCGCGACCGCGCCCAGATCGCCGCCCTCTACGGCGAGCTCGCACGGGTGACCGGGTCGCCGGTCGTGCAGCTGAACCGCGCAGTCGCGCTCGCCGAGGCCGGCGACCCGACCGCGGGCCTGGCGCTGCTCGAGACCGTCGACCTCGACGGCTACCACTACCTGCACGCCGCCCGCGGGGAGCTCCTGACGCGGCTCGGGCGGACCGACGAGGCACGCGTCGCGCTGACCCGGGCGCTCGAGCTCGAGCCGCCGGGACCGGAAGAACGCCTGCTGCGACAGCGGCTCGCCCGGCTCGGCTGACGAAGAGTGACAATGCCGCGGTGCAGCCCGCCGACCGCATCCGCGCGTTCCGCCATACCCTGGAGGAGGCCGCGGCCGAGCGAGTCGTGCCCGGCGCACACGCCGTGGGCCTGTTCGCGGATTCGGTCGCGAACGTCTACGACCTGAACTACCTGCGCGCCGACGAGTTTGCACCCGCCGTCGTGCTCGCGGCGGAGGCCGACGACGCAATGGCGACGTTCCTGCACCGCAAGGTCGTCGTCGAGCGGAACGGTCGCGATGCCGCAGCCGGATTCGCGGAGCTCGGCTGGAACGTGACGCCGCACCTGATCATGGCGCGGCAGCGCGAGCCCGACCGCGTCGCCGACACGTCGATGGTGCGCGAGGTCGCGTTCGACGACCTGCTCGACGCGCGGCTCGAGGTGACGGTGGCCGAGCCGTCGGGCGACGTGTCGCTCTCGCGGCTCCTCGACCAGGGCAAGCGGCGCATCATGGCCGCCGTTCCCACTCGCTTCTTCGGAGCCTTCGACGGCGGTCGCATCGCCGCGTACTGCGAGGTGCGCAGCGACGGCGGCGTCGCGCAGATCGAGGACGTGAACACGCTCCCCGCGTTTCGCGGCCGCGGTCTCGGCCGGGCCGTCGTGCAGGCCGCGATCGACGCCGCGAACGGCTCGGGCGAGCTCGTCTTCCTGGAGGCGCTCGCCGACGACTGGCCGAAGGACCTGTACGCAAAGCTCGGCTTCGACGTCGTCGACGAGCGCGTGCTCTTCCTGCTGCCGCCCTCCCCGCTGACCAAGTTGCGCGTGCGCACGCCTCGACTGGAGCTGCGGCTCGCCACGGTCGCCGAGCTGCACGAGCTGGCGCTCGTCGCCCAGGCCGGCATCCATGACCCGGACCAGATGCCGTTCGCCGAGCCGTGGACGGACGCCTCAGGCAAGCCGGGGTTCGAGCGCGGATTCGTCGAGCACCACGTGACGAACATCAGGGGCTGGCAGCCCGACCAGTGGGTGCTGACGCTCGTCGCCTTCGCGGACGGGCAGCCGGTCGGCGTTCAGTCGCTGCGGGGACAGCGCTTTGCGCAGGAACGCACCGTCGACACCGGCTCGTGGCTCGGCAGGTCGTGGCAGGGCCGCGGGCTCGGCACCGAGATGCGCGCGGCGGTGCTGCAGCTCGCGTTCGAGGGGCTCGGCGCCCGCCGCGCCACCTCCGGCGCGATTCAGGGCAACCCTCAGTCGCTCGGCGTCTCGCGCAAGCTGGGCTATGCCGAGACCGGGAGCCACCTCGTCAGCCCGCGCGGCGAGCCCGTCGAGCACCTCGATCTCGAGCTCCGCGCAGCGGCGTTCTCCTCACCGGTGCCGGTGGAGATCGAAGGATTGGAGCCGCTGCTTCCCTTGTTCGGGGCCGCGCCGTGATCCTGCGCGCGTTCGGCGAGACGTTCGTGACCTTGTTCGTGATCACCGACCCGATCGGCAACGCGCCGATCTTCGTCGCGATCACACGCAACCTGACGCCCAGGGAGCGGCAGCGCGCGGCCCTGCGTGCGATCGTCGCCGCCGGCGCGCTGATCATCGGGTTCGCCGTCTTCGGGGAGATCGTGCTGCGGTACCTGCACGTGTCCCTCGGCTCGCTCTCGATCGCGGGCGGCCTGCTGCTGATGCTGGTCGCGCTCGAGATGTTGCGCGGCTCGGACTTCCCGGTCGGTGACGCAGGTGAGGCGGAGGACGTGGCGCTGGTGCCGCTCGCCACGCCGCTCGTTGCCGGCCCCGGGGCGATCGCGACCTCGATCGTGCTCTGGCGCGCCCATCCGGGCGCCGGCGGCCATGTGGCGGTGATCGCGGCGATCATCGCGGCGGTCGCCTGCGTCGGCGTGGCGCTGATCGTCGCCGAGCGCGTCACGCGTGCGACGAGCCCGGCGATCCTCAGCTTCCTGACCCGCGTCTTCGGCCTGCTGCTGTCCGCGATCGCGGTTCAGCTGGTGGTGGACGGCGTGCGCTCACTGACGTAGATTCGGCCCTGGCCCACACCCGGCGGAGGCTCGACGGAGCCGCGAAACGGGGCGGAGCATCGGAGCAAATCAGTGGAGGAGGTCTGCCATGGCAATGCGGCTGACCCGCCCGCGGCACGGGGACCCTGTTCAGACGACGGCACAGCTGCGCGAGCTTGCAGCCGCCGTCCTCAGCGAAGACGTGCGCACGCTCGCGCGCACGACGGCGTATCTGCGGCGCTCGTATCGCACCGTGTTCGTCGCCTACCTGGCGATGCTCGTGTTCGGGCTCGCGGCGGTGGTCGCCGCCTTCGTGAAGGGCCTGGAGGCGAGATCGATCGGCGAGGCCGTCGCGGCGATCGGCCTCTGCGGGCTGACGGTCGGCATCTTCGTCGCGTTCTTCGTGCAGCGGCCGTCCGCGGCGCTACAGCGCAACGCGATCTTCATGCCGTGGGTCTCGATCGTCCTGACCACGTTCTGGACGCGGATGCTCTACCTCGACGATCCGGCGACGCTCGACGCGAAGCTCGGCAAGGCGGCGAAGGACGCGTCCGACGAGCTGAGCGCGATCGCGATGCGCTACGCGGTGATCGACGGCAAGGAGCTGACGGTGGCCAGGGAGGCGGCGCGGACGCGACCTAGCGTTCCAAAGTCTTGAGCGCCTTCGAGAGCGACTGGCGTGTCGTGAGCAGGTCGGCGTACACGTCGCCGAGCCTGCTCACGCGCTCCAGCACGACCGGCATCGTGTAGATCGATGGGTTGAGCTTGTCGTTCACCTCGTCCCAGTGCAGCGGCGTCGAGACCGGCGCGTTCGGCTTCGGGCGCACCGAGTAGACCGACGCGATCGTCTTCCCCTCGCCGTTCTGGTTCGAGTCGATCAGGACGCCGCGCCTGCGCGCCTTCGACCACTCGGTCGTCGCGAGCTTCGGATGCGCACGCGCGATCGCCCCTGCGACGATCTCCGAGAACGAGCGCGACTGCTCGAACGTCGAGCGGCGGTCGAGCGGCACGAGCACGTGGAAGCCCTTGCCGCCGGACGTCTTCGGGAACGACGCCAACCCGAGCTGGTCGAGGAGCTCCTTCAGGATCAACGCGACCTCGATCGTCTGAGCCCACGGCACCTCCGGCGTCGGGTCGAGATCGAAGAGGACGAAATCGGGCCGGTCGGGCTTGTCGATCCGCGAGTACCACGTGTTGAGATCGATGCAGCCCATGTTGACCATCCAGAGGAGCGAGAGCTCGTCGTCGATGACCGGGAAGTCGACCCACTTCTTGGCACGGCCCTTCTCGCGTGTGGTGACGAGCGCGCGGTAGGTCGGGATCCAGTCCGGCATGTGCACGGGCGCGTCCTTCTGGAAGAACGCCTTGCCGTAGGCGCCGTCCGGGTAGCGGCGCATCGTGAACGCACGTTCCCGCACGTGCGGCAGGACGACCGGCGCGATCGCCTGGTAGTAGCGCAGCAGGTCGCCCTTCGTGATGCCCTCGTCCGGCCAGAACAGCTTGTCGAGGTTGGAGAGGCGCAACTCGCGCTTCCCGGACCGGATCACGTCCGCAATCGGCTGCTCGCGGGTCACCTCACCCGCGCTCTTGTCCTCGCGGACGCCGAGATATGCGGGATGGCGCAGGTGGTCGTCGTGCGTCCACTCGCCGAAGCGCACCTGCGCGACGAGCTCGGGCTCGACCCACTGCACGTCGCCCTTGCGCACCCGCGGCATCTTCGGCGCGACCGGGAACGGCGGCGTGTCGCGATGCAGCGGCCGCAGCAGCCCGAGCAGCTTGTCGATCTCGGCGTCGTCGAAACCCGTGCCGACGTTGCCGACGTAGCGCAGCTCATGGCCCTCGTTGACGGCCAGCACGAGCGCTCCGAACGTGTCCGCACGCCGCCCGGCGCCACGTGTGTAGCCCGCGACGACGAACTCCTCGTTGTTCTCGGTCTTCACCTTCAGCCAATCGCGCGTTCGCCTGCCCGACTTGTAGGTGCTGTCGGCGCGCTTGGCGATCAGCCCTTCGAGCCCCTTCGCCTGGGCGACCTCGAACAACGCGTCGCCGTCGTCGAAGTCCTCCGAGAAGGCGACGGTCGTGACGCGCTCGTCGAGCAGCTCCCGCAGCTGCGCCTTGCGCTCGGCGAGCGGCAGGTCGACGCGCGGCTCGCCGTCGAGCTCGAGCAGGTCGAACGCGTAGAAGACGAGCGGCCCCGAGCCCTGCTGGAGCTCCGAGAAGCTCGTCCGGCCGGTCGGGTCGATGCGGCAGATCTCGCCGTCGACGACGGCGTTCGGGCTCTTGACCGCCTTCACGAGTGCCTTTGCGACGTCGGGGAATCGGCCGTTCAGGTCCTTGTCGTTGCGCGAGAGGAGCTTGCACTCGCCGGCACGGATGTACGCGAGCGCCCGGAAGCCGTCGAACTTGACCTCATACGTCCACCCCTCGCCGTGCGGGACGTCCTTCGCGAGCGACGCCAGCATCGGCCGGTACGTCCCCTGTGCGACGTCGCCGTCCGCGCCCTCGTCGCTGCGCTTGATCAGCAGCCAGTTCTGCTCCTTGCCGTCCATGTGCGCAGGCACGAGCGACCAGGTGCCGTGCAGCCGGGTGCCGTGCAGCTCGAAGGTCAGCTGTCCGTTCGACTTCTCCTCGAGCAGCTCGTAGGTGCCGTTGTCCCAGATCTCGACGGTGCCGCCGCCGTACTGGCCCTTCGGGATCTCCCCGTGGAAGGTCGCGTACTCGAGCGGGTGATCCTCGACGTGAACCGCGAGCACCTTCTCGCCAGGCGCGAGCGGGACGCCCTTCGGCACGGCCCACGAGGCGAGCGCACCACCGCGCTCGAGCCGGAAGTCGTAGTGCAGACGGCTCGCGTCGTGCCTCTGGACGACGAAGATCGGCTGCTCGCCGCGCTTCCGCGATCCAAAGGGCTCGGGGGTCGCCTTGGGGTCGCGCTTGCGGCGATACTCGGAGAGACGCTGCTCGGGCACTCAGGAAGCTTTGCGCTTCCGCGCGGCCGCCGTCTTCTTCTTCGTTCCGGAGGCCGTCCCGCGCCGGGCCGACGTGCGCTTCTTCTTCGTCGCGGCGACCGACTCGCGCAGCGCATCCATGAGGTCGATCACCTCGCCTCCCGTCTCCTGCTGCGGCTCGGGCAGCGGCTCGCCCTCCGCCTTCTTCTCGAGCAGGTCGAGCAGCTCGTTGCGGTACTGGTCGTGGTAGCGCTTGGGATCCCAGGTCGCGGTGAGGTTCTCGATCAGGGTCTTCGCCATCTCGACCTCGGCCGGCCGCACCTGTGGTGCGGGCGCATCCTCCGGCTGTCGCACCTCGTCGGCGTAGTACATCGTCTCGAGGACGATCGTCTTCCCGACGGGGCGCAGGCAGGCGAGGTGCTGCTTGTTGCGGATCACGATCTTGGCGATCGCGACCCGGCCGGTCTCGTCGAGCGCGCGCACGAGCAGTCGATAGGGCTTCTCGGCGCCGTCCTGGGGCAGCAGGTAGTAGGCCTTGCGGAAATAGAGCGGGTCGATCTCGTCGATCGAGACGAAGTCGCAGATGTCGATCGAGTGGGTCAGCTCGATGTCGAGCCGGTCGATGTCCTCCTCGGTCAGCTCGACGAAGCGTCCCTTGTCGACCTCGAAGCCGCGGATGATCTGGTCGGCGTCGACGTGCTTGCCGGTGTCCTTGTTCACCTTGTCGTAGCCGATCGGGCTCATGTCCCGGCGGTCGAGAAAGTGGAACTTCAGCTCTTTCGACTCGGTGGCCGTGAAGAGCCGGACGGGCACGGAGACGAGCCCGAAGGAGATGGCGCCGGACCAGATCGAGCGGGGCACAGGCTCGTCTTTTCCACAGGCGGGACCGTTGAAAACGATGTTTGGCGAGGCGCGGCCGGGGGACAACCTCGCACGAGCTTCTCCACCTGACGGGGGGTTAGGCGCCCGAGGCCCGCTGCACAGCGGGCCTCGACGCGTTTTCAGGGCGTTTTCACCCGTTGAAAACCCTGTGGACGGTGTGGAAAGGCGGGAAGGAAAGCCCTGCTCGGCAGGCGCTCCGCGCCCGTCAGGCGAAGACGCCCATGCCGCGGAACTTGGCGCGGCGGGTGCGCCTGAGCTCCTCGCCGGAGGTGTCGGAGAGCTCCGCGAGGGTCTCGGCGAGCGCCTCTCCCAGGTACCGCGCCGCCGTGTCGTGGTCGGTCTGAGCGCCCCCCTCGGGCTCGACGACGATCCCGTCGATCACCCCGAGGTCGAGGCAGTGCAGCGCGTCGGGCTTGAAGGCGGCGGCGGCCTTCTTGGCCTCGCCCGCGTCGCGCCAGAGGATCGCGGCGCAGCCCTCGGGCGTGATCACGGAGTAGATGGCGTTCTCCTGCATCAGGACCCGGTCGGCGACCGCGATCGCGACCGCTCCGCCCGAGCCGCCCTCGCCGATGATGCACGCGACGGTCGGGACGGTGAGACGCGACATCGCCGCCTGCGAGCGGGCGATCGCGCCGCCCTGCCCGTGCTGCTCTGCGGCGACACCGGGATACGCGCCCGGCGTGTCGACGAGCGAGATCAGCGGGAACCCGAAGCGCTCGGCGATCTCCATCACGCGCATCGCCTTGTGGTAGCCCTCGGGGTAGGCCATCCCGAACTGCCGGTCGAGCCGCTCCTTGACGTCGCGGCCCTTCTGGTGGCCGACGAGGGCGACGGTGCGGCCGTCGAGCTTGCCGAGCCCGGTGACGAGAGCCCCGTCGTCCGCGCGCCCGCGGTCGCCGTGCAGCTCGACCCAGTCCTCGAGCAGGCGCTCGACGTAGTCCATGGTGTACGGGCGGTCCTGGTGCCGCGCCAGCTCGACCGAGCGCCAGATCGCCTCGTCGCTCGTATCGGCCTGCAGCCGCTCCAGCTGACGCTCGAGCCGCTGAGCCTCGCCGTCGAGGCGCGCGCCGCGCAGGAGCGGCAGGCGCGAGAGCCCGGACAGCCGCTGACGCAGGTTGAGCTCGTGCTCGCGGTCGGTCACGACGCGGCACCGAAGAGCCGCAGCAGGCGCACGAGGTGCTCGCGCTGCTCGGCTCGCGGCACGATTCCGTCCAGGTGGCCGAAGCGCAGGTTCTGCTCGGCGAGCCCGAAGTCCTCCGGAAGCTTCTCCCGTGTCGTCTGCTGCACGACGCGCGGCCCCGTGAAGGCGATCAGCGCCCCCGGCTCCGCGATCGTCACGTCGCCCAGCGACGCGAACGACGCGAGCACGCCGGCGGTCGTCGGGTGCGCCATCACGGTCAGCATCGGCAGGCGCGCATCGTGCAGCTCCTCGACCGCGCAGACGGTCTTCGGCAGCTGCATCAGCGACAGGATCCCTTCCTGCATGCGAGCACCGCCGGAGCTCGTGACCGAGACGAGCGGCACGCCGCGCTCGACTGCCGAGTCGCACGCGCGCGAGAACTTCTCGCCGACGGCGCTGCCCATCGAGCCGCCCATGAACGAGAAATCCATCACCGAGAGCTCGACGGGATGCCCGTCGATCGCGGCCTGGCCGACGAGGATCGCCTCGCCGAGGCCGGTGTTCAGCTCTGCCTCCGACAGGCGCTCGGCGTACGGCCTCAGGTCGAAGAACTCGAGCGGATCGTCCGACCGGATGTCCGCGGCCTCCTCGACGAACGAGCCTTCGTCGGCGTACCAGGCGATCCGCGCGCGCGCGGGCATCGGGAAATGATGGCCGCAGTGCGCGCACACCCACAGTGCCGCCGCGAGCTCGTCGTCGCGGAAGTGCGAGCCGCACTTGGGGCACGTGTTCGGGTGCTTCGCGTCTGACGAGGGCGGAGCGTGCTTATGCTCGACCTGGACGTCGATCCGGGTCTCGGCCATTGGTAGAGCTTAGACCGCCTCCGTGCGCCGCCGGTTGCAGGAGCTGCGGCTCAGAGGCCGAGTGCGTGCCCGAGGCGCGTCAGCGCGGCCTCGTTGCGCTGGGAGGCGACCAGGCCCGTGAATCCGGCGCCCACCGGGCGAGGAAACGAGGCGAGGAGCTGCTCGAGCTCGCTCGTCGCGAAGCCGCCCGGCTCGGGCATGAATACGTCCAGCTCCGGCGGCTCGACGACGTCGAGATCGAGCGCGACGTAGACGTTGTCCTGCAGGTCGCCGAGCTCCCGCCGGATGCCGGCCTCCTCGATGAAGGCCTGCTCGGGCGGGTCGAGGCTGCGGGCGCCGAGGAGCGTCACGTCCTTGGCCTCCACGTCGCCGGCGTCGATCAGCATCCGCAGCGGCATGCCCCACGCGTTGCCCGACGGCGACGACGCCGGCGTGTTGAGGTCGCCGTGCGCATCGATCCAGACGACCGCGAGCCGGCCGTGCCGCCGCGCGAGCTCGCGCACGGCACCGACGTGCGCGCAGCAGCAGCCCCCGAGCACGAGGGGGCGGTTGGGCAGCTCGCGCGCGGTCGCGGCGACCTGCGCGTTCAGCGTCTCCTCCTCGATCACCGCGGCCTCCGGCCACGGCAGCGCCATGCTCGCGGCTGCCGCCATCTCCTCGCCGTGATCGCCCCACGCGCGAGGCACGCGCACCAGGCCGGCGCCGAACTCGCGGCCGCACGAGTGGCACTGGTACTCGGGGCCGATCGCGACGGCGGTCAGCGTGCGACAGTCGGGGCAGCGCGCACGCAACGCGCTCAAAGTTCGAGCGTCCAGTTGTTGTTCTGCAGGATCGGCCGCATGCCGACCCGCTCGTAGAGACGAAGCGCACCGGTCACGTTCTCGGTGTCGACGCCGAGGCCGACGCGGCGACGGCCTCGTGCGAAGAGCTCCGCGAAGGCGGCGCGCAAGAGCGCCTCGCCAAGCCCGCGGCGGCGCCACGCGGGGCGCACACCGAGTGTCCCGACCCACCCGAGGCCGGGATCGCCGACGCGTTCGGCGCTCGCGAGCACGAAGCCTGCGAGCTCGTCGTCGTCCCACGCGAGCAGCCAGAGCGACGGGTCGTAGCCGCGTTGCTTGAGATAGAACTCGGTGAAGTTCGACGGCGACACGTCGTGGTGATGCCAGTCGTCCTTGAACGACTCGTTCAGCGCGGCGCGCAGCACCTCCATGTCGTCGTCGCGGTAGGAACGGAGCGAGAGCCCCTCCGGCAGCGCCGCCCGGGGTGCTGCGTCGAGATCGATCTCCATCGTGTAGGAGGCGCGCGCAAGCCGGTAGCCGCGGGGCGTGACGATCTGCTCGAGCTCGTGCCCCGCCGGGAAGTACGCACGCGCCACGACGCCTCGAGCGCGGGCCTCTGCCTCGGCCCAGTCGAGAAACGGCTCCCAGTGCCCGGGCGCGGCCACGTCGAGCGCGACCTCGTCGTCCTCGATCCAGATGTCGCCGTAGCCGACGACCACTCCGTCCTCCTCGAGCACGCGTAGGTGCTCCGGCTTCAGCTCCTGGTTGTCGATCCAGCTGCGGATCTCCTCCGCATCGAGCAGGCGCGCCTCGCCGAACGCCTCGACGAAGAGCGCGGCGACCCGATCGGCATCCTCGACCCGCAACTGACGCAGCTCGCTCATCCGACCTCCTTCTCGAAGACGACCGCGCCCCAGTGGACGTGCATGCCGACTCGCTCGTAGAGCCGCTGGGCGCCGGTGTCGCTCTGCGCGTCGACGCCGAGGCCGACCGTGCGCTTGCCGAGCTGCCAGAACTGCCCGAAAGCGTCGTGGAGCAGCGCTTCGCCGAGCCCGCGGCGGCGCCACTCGCGGCGCGTGAACAGGCGCGCGAGCCACGCCACGCCGAGCCGCTCGGGCCGGCAGATCGTGCCGGCGACGATCTCGTCGTCCGCGCGAACGACCGCCCACAGCTCGGGCGAGAAGTCGTCTCGATCGATGACGTTCCGTCGCCAGGCGTCGAACGACTCGGGCTCGTGCTGCCAGTGGTCGGCGAATGCAGCTTCGTACGCCTCGTGGAAGTCGGCGGCGTCGGCGGGGTCGAAGCGCGAGACGGAGACGCCCTCGGGCCACTTCGGCTCGGGCGGCTGCTCTTCGAGCTCGATCCGCATGTGCCAGAAGCGCCGGATCTCGTCGTAGCCGTGCAGTCGCAGGAGGTCGTGCGCACGCGTGTCGAGGACGAGCGCCGCGTTCTGCACACGCTTCGCGCCGCGCTCGACGAGCCGCTGCTCGAGCTCGCTCACGAGGAAGGAGCCGACGCCGCGCCCGAAGTGCACCGGATGCACGTACCCGTCCGACTGGCCGTGCTGCGGGTTCTGCTCGACCGTCCCGTAGCCGACGACCGTGCCGCCGTCCTCGACGAGGTACCTGTCCTCGGCCGCGAGCTCGCGCCACTCGTCCTGCAAGTCGGCGAGCGAGTAGTCGGTCGAGCCGAGCAGCGCGACGTCGAGTGCCGAGACGAGCTCGACGACGGCGTCCGCGTCGTCTTCCGTGGCGGGCCTAAGCAGGAACGAGCTCATCGAGCACCCCCGGCAGCGAGAAGAGGTCCGTCAGGGTCGCCGTCGGCTCGTGCCCGCCCGCGTCCTCGCCGAGCCGGTTGATCCACACGCAGCGCAGCCCGAGCTCCTCGCAGGGCACGACGTCGTGGAAGAGGGACGCGGCGACGTGCGCGTGACCCTCGCGGGGCGCGCGTGTGCGCGCGAAGAACTCCTCCCAGTGACGGTGACGCGGCTTGTACGAGCCGATCTCCTGCGCGACCACGACCTCGTCGAACGGGACGCCGATCTGCACCAGCGACGCCGCGATGTAGTCCGTGTCGGTGTTCGAGAGCACCGCGAGCTTCCAGCCGCGCTGCCGCAGGTCGGTCAGCGCACCGTGCACCTCGGGAAAGGATCGCCAGGCGGGCAGCGACTCGGCGAGCGCGTGCACCTCGCCGGGAGGCGCGTCGAGCCGGCGCAGCGACTCGGTCAGCACCTCGCGGTAGCTGCGGTCGCCGTTTTGCTGCAACTCGGGCTCGACCTCGTGGTAGCGCTCGAGCAGCTCGTCCGCGTGCTCGTCGCCGAAGATGCGCTCGAGCTCCGCACGGACGCCGCCGTTCCAGTCGATCAGCGTGCCGTAACAGTCGAAGGTCGCCCAGCGCTCCACGCGCCAGAGCTTACGCAGCGACCTTCTCTGGCGGCCGGTAGGCCAGGATCTCCCAGCCGTGCTCGTCCAGCCACGCCTTCGGCTCGTGGTAGCCGGGGCGCCGCCGCTGCACGAGCGCCCAGAAGCCGGGCCCGTGGTTCATCTCGAGCAGATGGCAGATCTCGTGCACGACGACGTAGTCGAGGACGTCGTGCGGGGCGAGGACGAGCCGCCAGTTGAAGCTGAGCGTGCCCGTGGTGGAGCACGACCCCCAGCGGCTGCGCTGGTCGCGCAGCGAGATCCGCGCGTAGGAGACGCCCAGCGCTGCGGCCTCGGACTGCGCGATCAGCGAGATGCGCGCGTGTGCCTCGCGGCGGCCCTGCTCGGCCGTGAGCGAGAGACGGTCGAGGCCGAGCGTCGGCGCCGCGGCCTTCGCGAGCTGGCGCTCGAGCCAGCCGAGGTTGGCGGCGATCGCCGCGTCGATCTCGGCGTCGGTCGCGCGCGGGCGGACGACGAGCTCCGGCGAGAAGCCGTAGCGAACGACGATGCGGTGGCCGCTGACGCGCGTCGAGCGGCGTATGTGCAGCTCGACGACGCGGCCGCCTACCTCGACGAGGCGCATGGCTGAATGGTGCGCGTCGCCCCGGACGGCAACGCTTGTGACACGTCCTGCCATCAGGACGTGTCATTCGCGCTCCCTTATCGACCTTCCTTCGCGCCTCAGGTGCCAGGCACCGGTCACGAACTGCGCTGCGCAGCGCACGAGACGGTGCCTGGCACCGCTCTGCGAGCGACAGCTAGTCCTCGAAGCGGCGGACGACGATCGACGCGTTGTGGCCGCCGAAGCCGAACGAGTTCGAGACGGCGACGTTCAGATCGGGCAGGTCGCGCGCGACGTTCGGGACGTAGTCGAGGTCGCAGTCCGGGTCCTCGCTCTCGTAGTTGATCGTCGGCGGCGCCTTGCGGTCGGCGATCGCCAGCACGGTGAAGACCGCTTCGACCGCGCCGGCTGCGCCGAAGCAGTGGCCCGTCGCGCCCTTCGTCGAGGAGACGGCCAGCTTGGTCGTCGCGTGCTCCTCGCCGAACGCGCGCTTGATCACGCGCGTCTCCGCCGAGTCGCCGAGCGGCGTCGACGTGGCGTGCGCATTCACGTAACCGACCTCCGTCGGGTCGACGCCCGCGTCGGTGAGAGCCATCGTCATCGCGCGCGCCGGGTTCTCGCCGGTCGGGTCGGGCTCGGTCATGTGCGACGCGTCCGACGAGATGCCGTAACCGACGAGCTCGCCGTAGATCTTCGCGCCGCGCGCCTTCGCATGCTCGAGCTCCTCCAGCAGGACGACCGCGGCCGCCTCGCCCATGACGAGCCCGTCGCGTTCGCGGTCGAACGGCCTGGACGCGCGCGCGGGATCGTCGTTGCGGCGCGAGAGCGCGCGCATCGCGTCGAAGCCGGCGATCCCGACCTGTGTGATCGGCGCCTCCGTGCCGCCCGCGAACATCACGTCGGCGCGGCCGAGGCGGATCTCGTCCATCGCGTCGCCGATCGCCATGTTCGACGCCGCGCACGCGGTGCACTCGCTCATCAACGGGCCCTTCGTGCCGAGCTCGATCGACACCCAGCCGGCGCCCATGTTCGGGATGATCGACGGGATCGAGAACGGACTGACGCGGTCGGGGCCGCGTGTGAGGAGCACGTGGTAGCACTCCTGATAGCTCTGCAGGCCGCCGATCCCGGTCGCGATCGACGCGCCGAACCGGTCCGGGGCGGACGAGACGTCGACGCCCGAGTCGGCCTCTGCCTGGCGCGCCGCCGCGAGGATCATCTGGGCGAAGCGGTCCATCCGGCGCGCTGCCTTGCGGTCGATCCAGACGGTCGGATCGAAGTCCTTCAGCTCACAGGCGAAGTGAACGTTGTAATCGGTGTGGTCGAACGCCGTGATCTCGGCCGCGCCGGACTCGCCCGCGAGCAGGCCCGACCACGACGACTGCACGTCGTTGCCGAGAGGGCTGACCATGCCGAGCCCCGTGATCACCACGCGCCGTTTTCCGTTCTCGCTCATCTACATCCCCAACCCGCCGTCGACGAGCAGCACTTCACCGGTGATGAAGGCCGCCGCGTCAGATGCGAGGAAGCGTACCGCCCCGGCCACCTCCTCCGGCTCGGCCACGCGGCCGAGCGGCGTGTTCGAGATCATCGCCTGGGTCGCCTCCTCGGGCAGCACCTCGGTCAGCTGGGTCTTGACGTAACCCGGCGCGACGACGTTCGCGCGCACGTTGCGCGAGCCCAACTCGCGCGCCAGGGACTTTGTGAAGCCGATGATCCCCGCCTTCGAGGCGGCGTAGTTCGTCTGGCCCCAGTTTCCGTGCACGCCGACGACGGAGCTGATGTTGACGATCGACCCGCCTCGTTTCTTCATCATCGGCCGCGTCACGGCGCGGCAGGTGTAGAAGATCGAGCTGAGGTTGGTGGCGATCACCGTGTCCCAGTCGTCGTCGGACATGCGCGCCAGCAGCCCGTCGCGCGTCAGGCCGGCGTTGTTGACCAGCACGTCGACGTCGCCCGCCTCCTCGACGAGCCGCCTGGCCTCCTCGGGGCTCGAGACGTCGGCCTGCACCGCGCGGCCGCCGATCGCCGCCGCGAGCGCCTCGGCCTCGTCCTTCCCGGAGCGATACCCGACGACGACGCTGGCGCCGCCGCGCGCGAGCTCCTCCGCGATCGCGCGGCCGATGCCCTTCGAAGCGCCCGTGACGAGCGCCGTCTTGCCCGCGAGAGACGCGAACCCGTCGCTAGCCAAGTGCCTCCGTCGCCTCGTCGAGCGACTCGAGGTCGTTGACCGAGAACACACGAACGCTGCGGTCGATCCTCTTCAGTAAACCGCCGAGCACGTTGCCGGGCCCGACCTCCACGAAGGTCGTCACACCCTGGTTGACGAGCTCACGCGCCGACTGCGTGAACCGCACCGGCGCCGTCAGCTGCTCGATCAACAGCTCGCCGTAGCGGTGGGCGTCCTCGATCTTCGCGGTGACCGTCGACATGAACGCCGCTCGGCCCTCGGTCAGATGCACCTTCTCGATCGCCGGCCGCAGGCGATCGCCTGCGCGCGCGACGAGCGGCGAATGGAACGCGCCGGAGACGCGCAGCCGGATCGCGCGGCGCGCGCCCTCGCGCTCCGCCTCGACGCAGGCCTCGTCGACAGACGACGTCTCGCCCGAGATGACGAGCTGGCCCGGGCAGTTGTAGTTCGCCGGCCACACGTTGGAGATCTTCTTGCACAGCGCCTCGACCGCCTCGTCGGCGAGACCGAGGATCGCCGCCATCGAGCCCGGATGCTCCTTCGCCGTGGCCGCCATGGCGAGACCGCGCTCGCGGACGAGGCCGATCGCCTCGCGGGGCGAGAGGGAGCGGGCAGAGCCGAGCGCCGCGAACTCGCCGACCGAGTGGCCGACGACGTAGTCGGGCTCGATCCCGCGCGCCTTCAGGGCGGCGTCGAGCGCCAGCGACGTCGCGACGAGCGCCGGCTGCTGCACCTCGGTGTCGACGAGATTCTCGACGGGGCCGTGGAAGCAGAGCTCTTTCAGGTCCATCCCGGAGGCCTCGGAGCCCTCGTCGTAGACGGCCATCGCCTCCGGCACTGCCTCCGCGACGTCTCTTCCCATGCCGGCGGCGAAGGAGCCTTGCCCCGGGAACATGAACGCGATCTTGGTCATGCCAGTGCTCCAGTCGTCTCGTGTGTCCAGTTGATCAAAGCCGATCCCCAGGTCAGCCCCGCCCCCATGCCGGTCAGCAGCACGAGCTTGCCCGGCTGCAGCCTGCCATCCTCGGCCGCGTCGGCGAGCGCCAGCGGGATCGAGCCGGAGGACGTGTTGCCGTACCGCTCGACGTTGATCACGGTCCGCCCGTCGGGCACGTGGAGCTTTCTGACGGCGTGGTCGATGATCCTGACGTTCGCCTGGTGCGGGACGTAGACGTCGACGTCGTCGATCGAGAGGTCGCATTCCTCGAGGATCGCCTCGGCCGAGGTGACCATCACGCGGGTCGCGAACTTGAAGACCTCGCGGCCGTTCATCTTCACGTACTTCTCCGGATCGTCGAACTTCCGCGAGCCGCTGCCGGGAAGCCAGAGGTTGGCGCCGCCGCCGCCGTCCGCACCCAGCTCGAAGCCGAGGAAGCCGCCGCTCTCGACCCGCTCCATGACGACGGCGCCGGCGCCGTCGCCGAACAGGACGAGCGTCGAGCGGTCGTCCCAGTCGAGGATCTTCGAGAGCACGTCGCCGCCGACCACCAGCGCCCGCTTGGCGAGGCCGGCCGCGAGCATGCCGTGCGCCTGGGCGATCGCGTAGACGAAGCCCGTGCACCCCGCGCTCAGGTCGTAGGCCGCCGCGTCGGGCATGCCGAGCTCGTCGGCGATCAGCGCTCCGGCCGACGGGAACGACATGTCGGGCGTGACCGTCGCGACGATCACGAGGTCGATGTCCTTCGCCTCGACACCCGCCATCTCGAGGGCGCGCCGGCATGCGGGGAGCGCGATGTCCGTCAGCGCCTCGTCGTCGCGCGCGATCCGCCGCTCGCGGATGCCGGTGCGCTCGACGATCCATTCGTCGTTCGTGTCGACGAGCGTCGAGAGCTCGTGGTTCGTCACGATCCGCTCGGGAACGTGGCACCCGAGCCCCGTGATCGAGATCGGGACGCCGTTGGCGCGGCCGATCAACTGTCCGCTCCCGCGCCCACCGCGAAAGTGAGCGTGCCGCGCACGGCGAGTTGGCCGTCGACGGTCGCCCTGGCCTTGCCGCGCCCGACGGGACCGCGGACGGACTCGACGTTGCACTCGAGCGTCAGCACGTCGCCGGGCCGCACGACGCGCTTGAAACGAACGTCGTCGATGCCGGCGAAGAGCGCGAGCTTGCCCGCGTTCTCGGGCTGCGAGAGCACCGCGACCGCGCCGCACTGTGCAAGCGCCTCGACCATCTTCACGCCGGGCATGATCGGGTTGCCGGGAAAGTGCCCGGCGCAGTCCTCGTCGGTGACGGTCTTGCGTGCGACGACGCGCTCGCCCGGCACGAGCTCGAGCACCTCGTCGATCAGGAGCATCGGGTCGCGATGCGGCAGCACCGCCTCGATGGCGGCCTTGTCCAGCAGCGGCGCGCTCATGCCGAGAGCCTCACCCGGAGGCCGTTGCGGCCCCGGTGGGCGTAGCACTTGGCCGTGCCGACGGGCAGGCCGGTCGCTTCCGAGATCTCGCCGAACGACGCGTCGAATGCGTCCTTGAGCGCGACCACCGTCGCCTGGGCGGCGGGCAGCTCCGCGAGGCACGCGCCGAGCTCGCGGCGCGTCTCCGCGGCGGCGAGCGCGCGGGCGGGATCGCCGTCTCGGGCGACGCGCGTGTCCTCGAGCAGCGGCTCCGTCCGGCGGTCGGCGGCCCAGCGCGCCTGCGCGACGTCCTTGCACGTGTTGACGACCAGCCGGTGCAGCCAGGTCGAGAACTGCGAGTCGCCCCGGAACTGCTGCACGCGGCGCACGAGCTTCACCATCGACTCCTGCGCGGCATCGTTCGCATCCTCGGGGTCGCGGAGGATGTGGAGCGCGATCCGCTGCACGCGATCGGCATGGCGGGCGCAGAGCGCCGCGAGGGCGAGTTGGTCTCCGTCTTTGACACGTCGCACGAGAATGGGGTCCGAGAGCCGGTCGTAGACGAGCGGCCCATCGGGCCGCAGGTCTCGTACGATCTGACGGTTGCGGCGGGGCGGAGGTTGCACGGCCCGGCCTACTCTAGTGACCGTGCCGCTCACTCCCGACGTCGTCCTGCCCGCACTCCGGGGCGCCTACGGCCGCGAATACCACTACGCGGCCGAATCCCCGACCACGCAGAGGATGCTGCCGCCCGTCGCGGCGCACGGCGCGGTCGCCCTGACCGAGCACCAGACCCAGGGCCGCGGCCGGCTCGGGCGCAGCTGGATCGACGCGCCGGGGACGGGGCTGCTCTTCTCGGTCGCGCTGCTGCCGCCACCGCCTGTCGCCGACTGGCCCGCGTTGACGCTCGTCGCCGCCGAGGCGGTCGCGGGCGCGATCGGGCCTGCGGCGACGATCAAGCACCCGAACGACGTGCTCGTCGACGGCCGAAAGGTGGCGGGGATCCTCGCCGAGGCCCAGGAGCGAGTCGTGCTCGGGATCGGGATCAACGTCGGCGAAACCGCGTGGCCGGGCGCCGGCGCGGTCGACGCCGACCGGCTCGCACTACTCGTCGACGTGCTCGAGCGCCTCGAGCGCGGCTACGACGCCTGGCTGCAGCGCGTCAGCCGCTGACGGTCGGCCCGACGTTGCCGCCGGCGTCCTGTGCGACGGCGGTCAGGCCGGTGACCACACCGCTGTAGCCGACGGTGAACGTGCCCCTGGGCGCGTTCTTCAGCAGGCGCGTCTTGCCGTTGACGACCACGGTGACGGCGGCCGGCTCGTTGAGCGAGAACTTGAGGGTCTTCGCATCGAGCAGCGTCAGCACCGGCGGGACGGTGTCGATCGTCAACGGCAGCGCGAGCTGCACGTCGCCCAGCGCGTCCGTGACGGTGATCAGCGCCTGGTAGGCGCCGTCCGGCAGCGGCACGCCGTTCGTGCTCCCGTCCCAGTCGATGGTGTGCGGGCCGACCCCAAGCTGGCCCTGGAACGGCGTCGCGACCGCGAACCCGTCCTGGACGATCTCCAGCCGCACGGGAACGTTCTGCGCGAGCGCGAACGAGAAGGTGACGGTGTCGTTGACGCCGTCACCGGTGGGCGAGATCACGGGCAGCGACGCGCGGAGACCCGCCAGGGTGCGGTCGACGACCACGTCGGCGGCCTTCGTCGCCGTCTTGCCTCCGGCGCGCGCCGTGACGACGAGCCGGTAGCGCCCGTCGGGCAGAACGTGCGCTCCCCAGAGGAACGAGTTCGCGCCCGCAGGCCGGGTCTCGTTCAGGAGCGTCAGCAGCGGCGCCCCGCCCGCGTCGACCACCTGCGCGTAGATCTGGGCCGCGATGCCCAGCGTGAACGAGATCGTCGCCGTGTCGCCGCTGCCGTCGGCGTTCGGCGTCAGCACGCTCGGGCTCGCGAGCAGGTTCGTGAGCGAGAACGTCGCGGACGGCGGCGGTGCCGTGACGACGCCGAGCGTCCCGGTCGCGACCCGGATCCCGGGCGCGCTGATCGTCCAGGTGTAGCCGCCCTTGGCACCTGCCGGCGACGCCCACGTCCAGTCGACGCGCGCGCCGCGGCCGGTGCCTGTGGCGACAGGCTTGCCCGCACGGTCGACGATCGCGACCGTCCAGGCGAGCGACGACGAGAGTCGCGCCTGGAACCGGATGGGGCCGCCGAGCGACCCGAGCACGGTCGGCGAGTACAGCTTCGGCAGCCCGATCAGGGAGACGCGCTTCGCGAGCGTCGGCAGGAGCGCGTAGGCACGGCCGCCGGGGCACTCGCTCGGCCCGGTGTCGCGGTGGCCCGAGATCGCTCGCAGCGTCACGACCTTGCCGGCGCGGAACTTCGCGTTGCCGCCCGACGTGTAGACGACGGTCGAGAGCGGGTCGACGTGCGCGACATCGAGGCGCCACGCGACGAGGCCCGCGAGCGCGTTCTGCTGCGCCGACGGCGGGACCGCGCTCGAGTAGTTGCCGATCAGAGCGATCCCGGTCGTACCGGTGTTGAAGCCCTCCGCGTGCGCGCCGATCACGTTGCGGTCGATACCGCCGCCGCGGCCTTCGTAGACCGTGCCGAAACGATCGACGAGAAAGTTGTAGCCGATGTCGTTCCAGCCGTTTCCCTGCACGTGGTAGACCTCGATCCCGCGCACGATCGCGGCGGCCTGCGCACGCGTGTAGGAGTTCGTCCCGGCTGTGTGATGGATGACGGCGAGCCTGACCGCGGGCGCAGTCGCGGGACGTGCGCGCACGATCTCCTCGTTCGCACCCCACGCCGCCCGCGTGACGATCGCCGGCGTGCCAGCCTGCGTGAGCGCACGCACCGGCGCACCCGTGACGCGCGACCACACCTCGTACGAGCGCAGCCGCTCGACCGCGCCTGCGACCTGGAACTGCACGCCTGCCGACGCGCCTACCCAGTCGAGGTTGCCGTCGTGCCAGGCACCGGACCGGTTGTCGGCGTCCGCTTCGCGCCACGTACGCCACTCGCCGCGCACCGTGCGTGTGCGATAGCGAACCGTGCCGGTGCCGATCCAGTGCAAGGCGAGCATGTTGAAGTGCTGTGCCGACCGGGCCGTCGCGAGCGTGCGTGCGCCGAGCGGGACGTCGCTGACCCGCATCGAGACGTCGCCGGCGCGGGCGACCGACGGAGCGACGAGCGCCGCGGCGAGAGCGGCCATGACGAGAGCGTGTTTCTGCATGCGGAGCGACCCCGTTCCCACGGTGACGCAGACAGCCTTCTCACTCAAGAGCGGCTGTCCTCCGCGTACCGAATCCTTACATCGGCCTCAGCGCGGATCTGCCCGCGCGAGCCAGTACGTATTCGCCTCCTCGTACCGGGTGCACGGAAAGTCGCAGGCCTGCACACGACCGAAGATAGTCGCGCCCACCGGCGGGGCGCCGCCGTCGGCCAGGACCTCCACGGCACCGTCGCCTCGTCCGGTCTCGAGCGCGTACCAGCGAGCCTGCGTGCGCGTGTATGGATCGTCGTGGTCGACGTACACCTGCGGGGCGTTCGCGAACGCGTGCTGCAGCAGCACCGGCACGGAGGCCTCGAAGAGATCCGTGCGGGCGGGCCCGCGGGCCTGGTAGGCGTCCGCGAACTGCCAGAACTGGAAGGCCGTGACCGCGAGCGCGGCAGCGGCAACGGCCGCGAGCGCCGCTCGCCGACGCACTCTGACGACCTCGACGAGGCCGCGACCTGCGAGGAGGGCGAGTAGCAAGGGGTAGGCGCTCAGGCGCAGGACGTCGTAGCGGTCGCGGGTCAGAGCCGCGGGGACGGGCGACAGCAGGAGCGCCGCGATCACGAATACCCACCACCGGTCGAGGGGACGCGAGCGCAGGACGGCGACAGCGCCTGCGACGGCGAGCAGGGCCGTCACCGCGAAGATCGTCCCACCCTGGCCCGCGACGTAGGCATAGGGCTTCGAGTCTCCGGCGACGATCCAATGCCAGGGATCGAGGTCGCGGACGTAGTTCCAGAGCGTTCGCCAGACGATCTCGATCGGCGACATCTTGTGGATGAACGTCGTCGCGTGGAAGCGCGCGGTCAGATCGCCCGGGTGCCGCACCTGGTAGACGGCCAGCGGGACGAGCGCGAGCGCGAAGCACACCCAGGCTGCGGTGAGATCCCGTCCCCGCTTGCTTCCCCAGAAGACGCAGAGCGCCGCCGCGAGCAACGGCGCATACAGCCGTCCTCCCGCGTAGGAGTACGCAATCAGCCCCAGCGAGCCGCCGACCGCAACCGACGGCAGCAGCCTTCCCTCTGCCGCCGGACGCGCCCACCAGTCGACGGCGAGCAGGAGGAGCGAGAGGGCGAAGGGAAAGGTCGTGGTGTCGAATGCGAGGCGACCGAGCTCGAACAGCCACGGCGAGAGCCCGGCCAGCGCGAGGACGGCGGCCGCGATCCACGCCCGGCCGGTCCGCCGCCACGCCACGAGGGCGGTGAGCAGCAGGCTTGCGAGCACGAAGAGTGTCCCGAGTGCCCGAGCCGGCCACGTGTGCGGCCCCGTCACGAGGAACACCGGTGCCAGCACGTAGACGAACGGCGTGCTCTTGTAGTCGCCGAACGAGGGCAGGTAGAGCGGAGCGAACGCTCCGTCGTCCCCTCTCAGGTGGTGCGCGATCGAGTACGCGTTGAGTGCGAACGACGCCTCGTCGTGGTGGAAGCCCGGTGGGTTGGCCGAGGTGATCCAGAGCTGGAAGGCCACGACGAGGAGGACCACGCCTCCGAGCAGCGCAAGTGTCGGCAGCCGCCCCTGCACGCCGCGAGCGTACTCGACCGGTTCGGCTGTCAGAGCCGGCAGAAACACGACACTCTTCGTTGGCGATGGCCGACGTGAGGCACGACCCGATGACGGGCCGCTGGGTGGCGGTCGCGGCCGCGCGCGCCACGCGACCCGGCGCGTCGAAGCCGGCGGTGGACTCAGCCGACGCTTGCCCGTTCTGCGCGGGCCACGAGGATCGGACACCGCCGGAGACGCTGCGCCTCGGCGACGGGCCGACCGGCTGGGACGTGCGCGTCGTGCCCAACCTCTATCCGGCGCTCGAACGGCAGGAGGTCGTGATCCACGGCTCCGCGCACACGCACTCGCTGGGAGAGCTCCCGGACGGGACCCTGGAGCTCGTCGCCGAAGCGTGGCAGCGCCGCGCCCGCGACACGGGCGGCCGCTGCTTCCCCCTCGTCAACGAGGGGCACGACGCGGGCGCGTCGCTTCCCCACTCGCATTCCCAGCTCGCGTGGCTGCCGGCGCCGCCGCCCGCAGTGATCACGGAGCGCGGTCTGCCCGAGCTCGTACCGGTGCTCGAGCGCGGCGGCCTGGTCGCCGGCTGCCCCGTCGCGAGCCGCGTTCCCTACGAGATCCTGATCGCACCGGCGAGCACCGAGCCCGAGGGGCTCCGCAGCGACCTGCTCGGGCCGGCGCTCTGCCTGCTCGCCGAGCTCGTGCGCAGGCTCCAGCGCGTGCGCGGCGAGCCGCTCGTGCCGCTGAACGCATGGCTCCACGACGGGCCGCACTGGCACCTCGAGCTGTTCCCGCGCACGACGCGGCTGGCCGGCCTCGAGCTCGGCGCAGGGGTCTACATCAACCCGGTCTCGCCGGATCGGGCCGCAGCCGAGCTGAGCGCGGGTACCTAGGCGGCGGTCGGCTTGTCGCGGAAGCGACGTGCCGCGTCGATCGCTGCACCGAGGTTCAGGCCCTTGTCCTTGGCCTGCTTGATCAGCATCACGGTCTCGACAGCATCCATGTCGTAGATCCGCTGCTTCTTCCCCTTGGTCGGGATCTGAGCCTTGTTCGTCCAGTAATCGAGCTGCATCTTCGAGATGCCCGCGATCGCGCAGACCTGTCCGAGATACAGCTCGATCTTGTCGAGGTGCTCCGCCATGTCGATCGGCTCGAGCACATCGACCTGCTTCGAGTACGCCATCCGAGGGCTTCCTTTGCTCGTGTGTCTCCCGACCCCTCGTTTGCAGTTATACCCCGCCTAGTTGAAAGAGGGAAGGGGATTTCGGCAGAGATCAACCGAAAGGGTGAGGGTCGGCCGGCGGCCGGGCTGGGGCTGCGCGGAGGCTCAGGCGGCGGGCTCGGGCGCCGGCTCGACCGGGGAGACATCGCCGGCCACCGCGTCCTCGTCGCCCGACTCGACGACCGGCGCGAGCGACGAGACGAGCTCGCCCTCGCGGAGCCGCATCACGATCACACCCTGCGTCGAGCGGCCCATGCGGCGGATGTCGTCGACCGACATGCGGATCACCGTGCCACCCGTCGAGATCAGCATCACCTGGTAGCCGTCCTTCACCACACGGGCTCCTGCGAGGTGACCGCGAGACTCGGTCAACTGCACCGTCTTCACACCCATTCCGCCGCGGCCCTTCTTGGGGTAGTCGGCGACGCGTGTGCGCTTGCCGTAGCCGTTCTCGGTCACCACGAGCAGGTCGGCGTCGTCGGCCGCGATCGCGACCGAGATCACCTCGTCGTCGCCACGCAGGCGCATCCCCTGCACACCCGAGGCGTCGCGGCCCATGCCGCGCACGTCCTGCTCGGTGAAGCGAATCGCCTGCCCGTTGCGCGAGACCATCAGCACGTCGTCGTCGCCGGAGCTGTGACGAACACCGACGAGCTCGTCGCCCTCGCGCATCTTGATCGCGATGATCCCGTCGGCCTTCAGGTTCGTGTTGTACGCAGCGAGCTCCGTCTTCTTGACGACGCCCTTCTTCGTCGCGAAGAGCAGGTACTTCGCCTCCTCGAACGCGCGCGTCTGGATCACGGCACGCACCGTCTCGCCCTGGCGGAACGGCAGCAGGTTGACGATCGCGCGGCCCTTCGACTGACGCGACCCGAGCGGCAGCTCGTGCACCTTGAGCCGGTAGACCTTGCCGACGCTCGTGAAGAAGAGGATGAAGTCGTGCGTCGAGGCGACGAAGAGGTGCTCGATGTAGTCCTCGTCCTTCAAATCCATGCCCATGACGCCGATGCCGCCTCGCCGCTGCTCGCGGTAAGCAGTCACCGGCAGGCGCTTGATGTAGCCCGAGCGGGTGATCGCGATCACCATGTCCTCCTCCGCGATCATGTCCTCGAGCTCGAGCTCCTCTTCGGCGGCGACGATCTCGGTGCGGCGGTCGTCTGTGCGCGCGTAGATGCCTTTCAGCTCGAGTAGCTCGTCCTTGATCAGGGAGTCGATGAGGCTCTCGTCGGAGAGCAGCGCACGCAGCTCGGCGATGCGCTCCTGGATGTCCTTGTACTCGCTCTCGACACCCTGGCGCTCGAGCGCAGTCAGCGCGCGCAGCCGGAGCTCGAGGATCGCCGAGGCCTGCAGCTCGGAGAGGTCGAACGTCTCCATCAGCCCGGTGCGCGCTGCATCGGTGTCGGCTGCGCTGCGAATCAGGGCGATCACGGCGTCGAGGTTGTCGAGCGCGATCAGGTAGCCCTGCAGGATGTGCGCGCGCTTCTCCTTCTGGCGCAGCTCGTGCTTGGAGCGCCGCGTGACGATCTCGCGCTGGAAGTCGAGGTAGTGCGTGAGCAGCTCGAGCAGCGAGAGCGTGCGCGGCACGCCGTTGACGAGCGCGACGGTGTTGACACCGAACGTCGACTGCAGCGGCGTGTGCTTGAAGAGCTTGTTGAGTGCGACCTGCGGGACGGCGTCGCGCTTCAGCTCGACCTGGATGCGCATGCCCGTGCGGTCCGAGTGATCCTGGAGGTCGGAGATCTCCGTCAGCACCTTGTCGTTGACGAGCTCGGCGATCTTCGCGATGACGCCGCCGTCGCCACCCTTCTTCACGCCGTACGGCAGCTCGGTGATGATGATCGCGCTCTTGCCGCCGCGCAGCTCCTCGATGTGAGCGCGCGCGCGCATGACGACGCGACCGCGGCCCGAGCGATACGCGTCGCGGATCCCGGAGCGGCCGACGATGATCGCGCCGGTCGGGAAGTCCGGTCCCTTCACGTGCTTCATCAGGTCCTCGACGTTCGCGTCGGGCTTGTCGATCAACGTCACGATCGCGTCGACGACCTCGCTCAGATTGTGCGGCGGGATGTTCGTGGCCATGCCGACGGCGATGCCGGCGCTGCCGTTGACGAGCAGGTTCGGGAACCGCGCAGGCAGGACGAGCGGCTCGCGCTTCGACTCGTCGTAGTTCGGCCCGAAGTCGACGGTGTCGTGGTCGAGCTCGCGCAGCATCTCCTCGGCGAGCTTGGCGAGCCGCGCCTCGGTGTAACGCATCGCGGCCGGCGGGTCGTCGTCGATGGAGCCGAAGTTGCCCTGCCCGTCGACGAGTGGGTAGCGCAGCGAGAACGGCTGCGCCATCCGCACGAGCGTGTCGTAGATCGACGCGTCGCCGTGCGGGTGATGGTTGCCCATCACGTAGCCGACGATGTTCGCGCTCTTGACGTAAGGACGGCCGGGCCGGTTGCCGTTCGTCCACATGGAGTAGAGGACGCGACGGTGCACCGGCTTGAGCCCGTCGCGGACGTCGGGCAGCGCACGCGAGACGATCACGTGCATCGCGTAGCCGAGGAAGCTCGAGCGCATCTCCTGCTCGAGCTCGCGGCTCTCGATGCGCCCCGGCCCGAGCGCGCCTGTCTCTAGCTCACTCATGCGTCACCCACTAGACGTCGAGGAACTTGACGTCCTTGGCGTTCTGCTCGATGAACTCGCGGCGCGGCTCGACTGCATCCCCCATCAGCATGGAGAACGCCCGGTCGGCTGCAGACGCATCCTCGACGTCGACGCGCATCAACAGGCGCTTCGCGGGATCCATCGTCGTCTCCCAGAGCTGCTCGGCGTTCATCTCGCCGAGGCCCTTGAAGCGCGACACCTGGATGCCCTGCTTCGCGGCGTCGAGAACGCGTTCGCGCAGCACGTCGAATGTCTCGGCGATCTCGGTCTCCTTGCCGACACGCACCGTGAAGGGCGGCGGGCCGACCTGGTCGACGAGCTTGCGGTACGCGTTGCGAAGGCCCGAATACATCGGCGAGGCGAGCAGCTCGGTCGGCACCGTGATGTTGCGGCCGGCCGACGTCTCGGTCTCGACCACCCGCACGCGGAACTCGTCGTCGGCATGCTCGAGCACCGACAGCGCATACCCGTTGTCGGCGATCTCGCCGATCACGCGCGGCAGGTCGTCGGGGCCCTCGATCTCGTGCTCGACGAGCCGGTGCAGGATCATCAGCTCGGTCGCCGGCGCGCCGAAATCGGAGCGCAGCCGCGCGAAGTAGCCCTCGTACTGGTGCAGGTCCTTGACGAACTTGCTCCAGCGCGCCTCGGTGAGCTTCACCGGCTCGCCGTCGCGCGACGTCACCTCCACGCCCGGGATGCGCTCGCGGCCGAGCAGCTCCTCGAGCTGCGCGTCCTTCTCGAAGTAGAACTCCTGGCTCCCGAGCTTGACCTTGTACAGAGGCGGCACGGCGATGTAGATGTGGCCGCGCTCGATCAGCTCGGGCATCTGCCGGTAGAGGAACGTGAGGATCAGCGTGCGAATGTGCGAGCCGTCGACGTCGGCGTCGGTCATGACGATGATCCGGTGGTAGCGGAGCTTCTCGACGTCGAACTCCTCGCCGATCGACGTGCCGATCGCGGTGATCATCGCCTGGATCTCGTTGTTCGCGAGCACCTTGTTGATCCGGTTCTTCTCGGAGTTGATGATCTTGCCGCGCAGCGGCAGGATCGCCTGGTAGGTGCGGTCGCGGCCCATCTTCGCGGAGCCGCCTGCGCTGTCGCCCTCGACGATGAAGAGCTCCGCGGCCTCGGGGTCCTTGATCGAGCAGTCGGCGAGCTTGCCCGGCAGCGACATCGACTCGAGAGCCGACTTGCGGCGCGTGAGCTCGCGCGCCTTGCGTGCGGCCTGGCGGGCGCGCTGCGCCGAGATCGCCTTGTTGACGATCTGACGCGCGTCGGTCGGGTTCTCCTCGAAGTACTCGGAGAGCTTCTGGTTGACGGACGTCGAGACGAGCCCGCTCACCCAAGGGTTGCCGAGCTTCGTCTTCGTCTGGCCCTCGAACTGCGGGTCCTGGAGCTTCACCGAGATGACGGCTGCGAGACCTTCGCGCACGTCCTCTCCCTCGAGGTTGTCCTCCTTCTCCTTCAGGAGCCCCTTGTCGCGCGCGTACTTGTTGATCGTCGAGGTGAGCGCCGAGCGGAAGCCCGACATGTGCGAGCCGCCCTCGTGCGTGTTGACGTTGTTGGCGAACGAGAAGACGGACTCCTGGTACGAGGTGTTCCACTGCATCGCGACCTCGACCTCGCCCTGGTCGTTGCCGGTGGAGAAGTAGACGACGTGGCGATGCACGGCGTCCTTCGCCTCGTTGATGTAGGAAACGTAATCCTTGATGCCGCCCTCGTAGTGGAACTCGACCGGGGCGGCAGCCTCGGCACGCTCGTCGGTGAACGAGATCCGCAGCCCGCGGGTGAGGAAGGCCATCTCGCGGAAGCGGGAGAGCAGCGTGGTGGCGTCGTAATCCGTCTCCTCGAAGATCTCCGCGTCGGCGAGGAACGTCGTCCTCGTGCCGTTCTCCGTCGACTCGCCGACGATCTCGACCGGCCCGCGCGGGACGCCACGGTCGTACTCCTGCCGGTAGAGCTTCCCGTCCAGGCCGACCTCGACGACGAGCCATTCCGAGAGCGCGTTGACGACGGAGGCGCCGACGCCGTGCAGGCCACCCGAGACCTTGTAGCCGTCGCCGCCGAACTTCCCGCCGGCGTGCAGCTTGGTCATGATCACCTCGAGGGCGGAGACGCCCTGCTCGGGGATCAGGTCGATCGGGATGCCCCGGCCGCGATCGACCACCGTGACGGAGTTGTCCGGGTGGATCGTGATCGCAATCGAGTCGTTGTAGCCCGCGAGCGCCTCGTCGACGGAGTTGACGACGATCTCCTCGACGAGGTGGTGGAGGCCGCGCGGGCCGGTCGAGCCGATGTACATGCCCGGCCGCAGACGGACCGGCTCGAGCCCTTCGAGCACGGTGATGTCCTTGGCCGAGTATCCGGCCTTTGCCTGGGTCTTCGCCATAAAGGTGAAAATGCCTGCAAAACGCTGGTTTTGCGAGGCACGAGAAGTGTATCAGATCGGGCGGGTGACGCGCCCCCTGGCGAGGCTCAAACTGACCGCTTTTTGCACACTTTCGCGCAGCTTTTCATCCGTGATCGTGGAGGCGATCGCGCGCGCCCGCTCCTCGTCCTGCGGCGAGGCCTGGACGCGGTCGGGAACGGCCTCCTCGTCGGCCGTCGGCAGCGGCCCGGGAGCGAAGCGCAGCCGGGGGACGTCGCAGCCCGCGGCACGCAGCCGCTCGGCCATCTCGGCCGCCTTCTGACCGAGCTCGAACGCCCACACCGAGTCGGCGGTGTGCACCTGCACGGTGCCGTCCCGGGAGATGCGGGCGGGCCATGCGTTGCGTGCGATCGCCGGGCCGACGGCGCCGGGCCAGCGCTCGACCAGCTCGGCCATGCCCGCCTGCGGCCCGAACCGGCGGAGCTCCGCGCGGATCTCGCTACCGAGCGGATCCATGTTCCACCTCCACGAGCTGGGCGGGGTCGAGCGGCAGCGCCGAGGCGTGCGTCGCGGTGATCATCGTCTGACCCATGCCCGCGACGCGCTCGGCGAGAACGCGCCGCCGGCCGAGGTCGAGCTCCGAGAGCACGTCGTCGAGCAGCAGGAGCGGCGGCGTCGGCAGCAGCTCCGCCTCGGCAAGCAGCAGCGACAGGACGGCCAGGCGCTGCTCGCCCTGCGAGCCGTACTGGCGCAGGTCACGGTCGCCGCTCGCGATCAGCACGTCGTCGAGGTGCGGGCCGAGCCCTGTCGTACCGCGCTCGAGGTCGCGGGCCAGGCGTGCCTCGAGCTCGGCCACGCTCGGCGCCTGCGCGTCGTAGCCGAGTTGCGCTGCCGGCAGGCCGAGCTCGCCCGCGCGGTCGGCGAATGCCGGTGCCAGCGCTTCGAGCGTCGCGCGGCGCTGCTCGACGAGTGCCGCCGCAAGCGTCGCGATGCGCACCGTCCACGGCTCGAGTGAATCCGCAGGCGCGAGGCCGAACTGCACGCGGCGCAGCGCGGCGTTGCGCTGCGCGAGCGTCGCGGCGTAGTCCTGCGGGATGCCGGCGCGAGCTGGAAACAGGCGCGCAAGAGCGCGGTCGAAATACGCGCGACGCGCCGCCGGCCCGCCCTTGACGACCGCAAGCCGGTCGGGCGTGAAGACGAGCGTTGCCACCTCGCGGCGCAGCGACTCGGCGGACGGCAGGCGCGCGCCGTTCAGGCGCGCTTCCTTCGCCTGCCCTTGTCGCAGCGTCACGCTCAGCTCGAGTCGAGTCGTGTCGCGTGTGCCATCGACGGCGATGCGGCCGGCCGTCTCACCGAACCGGATCAGCTGCGCGTCCTGCCGTGTGCGCGGCGAGAAGCCCTGTGTCGCGACGTGCAGCGCTTCGAGCAGGTTCGTCTTGCCGACACCGTTCGGGCCCACGACGAGCACGATGCCCGGCCGCAGGTCGAGCTCGAGCGACGCGTACGAGCGAACCTGTCGGAGCGTCAGGCGGTTCGCGACCAGGCCGGCGAGAGGCTTGAGGTGGATTGGCGTGCTTGCGGGGATGCTCCAGACCAAGCGGATTGGTCGAGCCGGGTGCCGCGCATAGCGGTGTCTACGTGCAAGCCCGGATCGGCCGAGCCGCGCCGTGTCTGGTGCACCAGCCGCAAGTGCGCAGAAATCCGCCTCAGGCCTCTAACCTGCGAGCCTGATCGGCATGATCAGGTACAGGTAGTCGTCCGAGTCACCTTCGAGCACGGCCGGGCGCAGCGGGCTGATCAGCTTGAACTTGACCGTGTCCGAGTCGACAGACTCGAGCCCGTCACGGAGGAACTCGGCGTTGAAGCCGATCTCCATCGCGTCGCCCGTGTACGGCGCCGGCAGCGACTCGCGTGCCTCGCCGACGTCCTGCGTGACCGCGGACACCGTCAGCTCGCCGTCGGCCCAGCGGAGCCGCAGCGGCGAGTTGCGCTGCGCCATCAGCGAGACGCGGCGCACGACCTCGAGCACCTCGTCACGCGGCAGCGCGAGCTCCTGCTCGAACTGCTCGGGCAGCAGCTGGCGCACGTTCGGGAACTGGCCGTCGATGCGGCGCGTCGTCAGCCACGTGCCGTCGGAGCCGAACACGACGTGGTTGTCCTGCATGCCGAGCTGCAGGTCGTCGGAGCCGGACGCGATGCGCGCCAGCTCCTGCAGCGCCCGGGCCGGGATGATCGCCTCGAGCTCGGGCAGCTCACCGGTGACCGTCGTCTCCTTGACGGCGAGCCGGTACGAGTCGGTCGCGGCCATGACGATCTTGCCGGGCTCGAAGCGCACGAGGATGCCGGTCAGCACCGGGCGGCTCTCGTCACGCGATGCGCTCCGGCCGACGCGGGCGACGGTCTCGATCAGCGCGTCGCGGTCGACCGTGTGCAGCACGCCGGTGTCGACGTCGGGCAGCCGCGGGAAGTCCTCGGCCGAGTACGTGTGCAGGCGGTAGCTCGCGCTGCCGGAGGTGACGACGACGGTCGCCTCTTCGGGGCGGTGCTCGATCGTCACGTCGCTGTCGGGCAGCGAGCGCGCGATGTCGAGCAGCAGCCGGCCGGGCACGACGGTGGTGCCTTCGCCCGAGACCTGGGCCTCGGCGGTGGCGCGCAGCGAGATCTCCATGTCGGTCGCGGCGAGGTGCAGGCTGCCCTCTTCGGCGCGCAGCTGGATGCCGCCGAGCACGAGCACCGCGGTGCGCGTCGAGACGCCACGTGCGACGAGCGCCAGCTTGGCGGCGAGCTCGTCCTTCGCGACGGTAATCCTCAGGCCGGTGCCCATTACGATTTCTGAGTCAATCATTTAGATAAACCTCGTTGTAGTGATAAGCCCTGTGGGACCGGGGATAAGGGGCGCAATCGTGCTCGCCGGCTCATTTTTCCTGTGGGGGCGGACGGGGGACAAACGACGGTCTTGCACAGGCCGCACGGTCAGCGCGCCTGACGGACGCGAGCTGTGAGTTCCTGGACGAGGTTGTACACAGACCTGTCCTCACGGATCAGGCGCGCGATCTTGGAGGTCGCGTGGATGACCGTCGTGTGGTCGCGGCCTCCGAACTCCTTGCCGATCTTCGGCAGCGACGAGTCGGTGAGCTCGCGTGAGAGGTACATCGCGACCTGCCGCGGATAGACGATGTTCTGCGAGCGGCGGTCGCCCGTCAGCTCGTCGTGCGTGACACCGAAGCGGTCGCAGACGAGCTCCTGGATCCGTTCGATCGAGATCTGGGTGCTCTCGCCCTGCGGGAAGACGTCCTTGAGGACGTCCTGGGCGAGCTCAGGCGTCAACGGGCGGCCGGTGAGCGAGGAGAACGCGACGACGCGGGTCAGCGCCCCCTCGAGCTCGCGGATGTTCGTCGAGACGCGCGAGGCGATGAACGTCAGCAACTCGGGGTCGCCGATCTCGATCTGGTCGTTCTTCACCTTCTTGCGCAGGATGGCGATGCGCGTCTCGAGGTCCGGCGGCTGGATGTCGGTGATCAGTCCCCACTCGAACCGTGAGCGCAGCCGCTCCTCGAGCGTCGAGATCTCGCGCGGCGGCCGGTCGCTCGACATGATGATCTGCCGGCCCGCCTCGTAGAGCGAGTTGAAGGTGTGGAAGAACTCCTCCTGGATCCGCTCCTTGTGCTCGAAGAACTGCACGTCGTCGATCAGCAGCACGTCGTAGGTGCGGTAGCGCTGCTTGAATCCCTCGATGCGCTTGTCGCGCAGGCTGTTGATGAAGTCGTTCATGAACGTCTCCGACGTCACGTAGCGGCAGGTCAGCCCGCCGCCGTGGTCGGTGACGAAGTTCGCGACCGCGTGCAGCAGGTGGGTCTTGCCGAGCCCGGTGTGCCCGTAGATGAAGAGCGGGTTGTACGCCTGGGCCGGCGCCTCGGCGACGGCGAGCGCCGCCGCGTGGGCGAAGCGGTTCGACGAGCCGATCACGAACGAGTCGAACGTGTACTTGGGGTTGATGCCCGGCGTCTCGGCGCGCGGCCGCTCGCCGACGACCTCGAGTGGGAGCGGGGTGACGGCAGAAGGCACGGCCGACGCCGGCTGGGCGACGGGCACGTCGACCGTCTCGGCGACGCGCAGTTGGACACGGAGGTCGCCGCCGCCAGAGTCGCGTACCGCGGCCCGCATCAGGTCGAGGAAATGGCCCTCGATCCACTCGCGCGTGAAGTCGTTCGGCACGGCGACCGCAAAGGCGTCACCGTCGATCTCTGCCCCGCTGACCTCTCCGAACCAGGTCTGAAAGGTCGTGTCGTTGAGCGCTTCGCGCAGCCGAGCCGCGACGTCGTTCCAGAGGCTCTCCGCCGTCAGCTCGATTTGGTGCTCCACGCTTGCTGCACGCTCCTCGTCAGGGGGTCTCGGGGTGCGCGAGCATAGCAGCGTCCGGAAGCACTCTCAATGAGGATTTCGCGGCCTGTCCAGCGTGGCCAATGGTGCCGTTTTGCAGGGACTTTACACCGCTCCACACGACTCTCCACAGGTGTGGACAACTGCCGGAGGACGCGTCGCGCTGTCGCGTTTTCCACGGCTTTTGTCGTCCGCGGAGCCTGTGGACAACGGTCGCGGGGAATGGTCCGGCTATACTCGCCCGCGGCCGGATCCGACGTGGCCAAACCTCTTTCACGGGACACATGAAACGGACCTATCAGCCGAACGTACGCAAGCGGGCGAAGAAGCATGGCTTCCGCAACCGCATGTCGACCCGCGCCGGCCGCATGATCCTGAAGCGCCGCCGCGCCAAGGGCCGCAAGCGCCTGTCGGCGTAGGTCCGTTGCAGCGCCGCAACCGTCTTTCTCGCTCCCGCGACTTCGACGCCGTCTACCGCCAGGGCCGGTCGGCCTCCACGCGGTTCCTGACGCTCTACTGGTTCCAGCGCGACGAGACGCTCGGCGAGCCGCGGCTCGGGTTCGCCGTGCCGAAGGCCGTCGGCAGCGCACCGGTCCGCAACCGGATCAAGCGCCAGCTGCGGGAGATCGTGCGCAGCAGGCTCGAGCGGATCCCGTCCGCGAACGACTACGTGGTCGTGGTGCGGCAGGGGCTGCCGGAGGCGGCCGAGGCCAACGGCTTCGAGTGGCTGGAGTCCCGCGTCGACGAGCTGCTCGAGAAGGCATCGCTCGGCAAGGCGGTCGCATGACCCAGGCGCTGCGCTCGCTCACGGTCGCCCCGATCCGGCTCTACCAGCTGGTCGTCTCGCCCTTCCTGCCCGCGAACACCTGCAAGTACCACCCGAGCTGCTCCGAGTACGCCGTGCTTGCGATCAAGCAGCGCGGCATCCTCCGGGGCGTCCCGCTCGCCGCCTGGCGGCTGCTCCGCTGCAACCCCTGGTCGCACGGAGGCGTCGACTACCCGTGATGCCGCTCTTCTCGATCCTGTCGCCGCTCGAAGACGTGATGAAGTCGATCCTCGACTTCTTCCACGGCAGCGTCGGGCTGCCGTGGGCGTGGTCGATCGTGGCGCTGACGGTGCTCGTCCGGATCCTGCTCGTGCCGCTGACCGTCCGGCAGATCCACTCGATGCAGTCGCTCCAGGCGCACGCGCCGGAGATGAAGGCGATCCAGCAGAAGTACAAGGGCGACCGCACGAAGCTCAACGAGGAGCTGATGAAGTTCTACCGGGAGAACCACATCAACCCGGCCGCGTCGTGCCTGCCGCTGCTCGCGCAGTTCCCCGTCTTCATCGCGCTCTACTTCACGCTCAAGAACAACACCGCGCACATCACCGGGTCGTGGCTGCACGTCGTCCCGAACATCTCCGACAAGGGCACCGCGCACTGGTCGGGCTATGTCCTGCTCGCGGTCTACGCGGGCTCGCAGGTCGCCTCGACGTACTTCATGGGCGCGACGATGGACAAGACGCAGCGCAACATCATGATGGTCCTGCCGCTGCTCTTCATCACCGTCGTCTCCCGCTTCCCGACGGGGCTGATCATCTACTGGATGACGACCAACCTCTGGACGGTCGGACAGGGCCTCGTCACGCGGCGCCTGGTGCCGAAGACGCCCGCGCCGAAGCTCGGTGCGGCGCCGGCCGGACCGAAGCGCAGCTCGCGCACCCCGGCAAAGGCAGACGAGGCGAAGGAGAACGGCGCTCCGGCTTCCGAGGCGCCGAAGGCGCCGGCTGCACCGCGCCGCGTCAAGCGCAAGAAGGGCGGCGCGCGGCGGTGACCGAGCTCTCCGTGGAAGCCACGGGGGAGACGGTCGGCGAGGCGAAGTGGAAGGCCCTCCGCGATCTGGAGCGGTTGGCGCCGGGGCTCGACAAGGCAAGCGTTCGCTTCCAGGTCGTCTCGGAGGGTGAGCGCGGGCTGCTCGGGGTCGGCTACACGCCGGCTCGTGTGATCGCGTCGGTCGACGGTGAGGCCGAGCAGCAGCCGGCGGCCGCGCGGGACGACGAGACCGAGAACGAGGCACGCGTGCGCGAGCTCGTCGAGCACGTGGTCGCTGCCATGGGCATCGGGACGCGCGTCGGCGTGCGCGAGGACGACACCGGCATCGTCGCGACCTGCACCGGCGGCGACCTCGGCCTGCTGATCGGCAAGCACGGGCAGACGATCGACGCGCTGCAGTACGTCGCGAACGCGGCGCTCTCGCGTGGCGGCACCACCGGCAAGCCCGTGACGATCGATGCTGCCGGCTACCGCGATCGGCGGCGGACGACCCTGGAAGGGATCGCGCTGCGCGGCGCCGAGCGAGCCGCCCGGGGCGAGCGCGTCCTGCTCGAGCCGATGACGGCCGCCGAGCGGAAGATCGTGCACGAGCGCCTGAAGGAGCTCGCAGGCGTCGAGACCTCGAGCGAGGGGACGGAGCCCAATCGCTACGTCGTCGTCTTCCCCGCTTGACGCCTGGCTCGACGCGGTTGTCTCGACGCCTGGCCTGACGGCGCTCGCCGACCCGGTGGAGGCGCGGGCGATGCTGCTCGACGATTCGCTGCGCGGTGTGGAGCTCGTCGCGCGCTACGACGGCCCGCTCGTCGACGTCGGCTCGGGCGGCGGCGCCCCCGGTATCCCGCTCGCACATGCCCTGCCGGAGCGAGAGGTCGTCCTGCTCGAGGCGGAGCGCCGCAAGGCGGAGTTCCTGGAGGCCTGGGCGCCTGCGAACGCGCGAGTCGTCTGGGGCCGAGCCGAGGAGCAGCCGACCGACTGGGCGGGCGTCGCGGTCGCGAAGGCGCTCGCCCATCCGCCGACGGCGGCCGAGTGGTGCCTGCCGCTCGTACGGGAGGGAGGTGCAGTCGTGCTCTGGGTCGGGCCGTCGGCCGAGCGGGACCGGGTCGCCGCCGTCGCGGCCCGGATCGCCGCCGAGCCGGAGGAGGCGCCTGCGGGCTTCCTCGTCCTGCGCAAGACCGGCCCGACGCCGGCCGGCTTCCCGCGCCGCGTCGGCGTGGCGAAGAAGCGTCCGCTGGCGTAGCGGCGCCGACCGCAAACTGCGGCGAAAACCGCATTTCTATGCGGATTCACCATCCGGCGCCGTCGCTAGATTGGCCCCCTGATGCCCGGCAAGGTCTACGCGTTCGCGAACCAGAAGGGCGGGGTCGGCAAGACGACGACCGCGATCAATCTCGCGGCCTGTCTCGCCGAGGCGGGCGAGCGCGCACTGGTGGTCGACCTCGACCCACAGGCGAACGCCACGTCCGGGCTCGGCATGCGTGCGAACGGCACGTCGACCTACGACCTCCTCGACGGCGCGCCGCTCTCCGAGCTCGCCAAGCCGACGCGTTTCGAGAACCTCTTCCTCGTCCCGTCGAAGCCCGAGCTGGCGGGGGCCGCAGTCGAGCTCGCGCAGCGCGAGGACGGCGACCGCTACCTCGCCGAGGCGCTGCAGCATGCCGACGGCTTCGACTTCGTCCTGCTCGACTGCCCGCCGTCGCTCGGTGCGCTGACGGTGAACGCGCTGGCCGCGGCCGACCGGGTGATCGTGCCGGTGCAGACCGAGTACTACGCGCTCGAAGGGCTCGCGCAGCTCGTCCAGTCGATCAACATGATCAAGGCGCGCCTGAACCCGAAGCTCTCGATCGCCGGCGTCCTGCTGACCATGGCCGACTCGCGCACGCGGCTCTCGACCGACGTCGAGGCGGAGGTGCGCAAGCACTTCGGCGACCTCGTCTTCGGCGCCGTCGTGCCCCGCTCGGTGCGTGTCGCCGAGGCGCCGAGCCACGGCCTGCCCGTGACCCACTACGACCGGCGCTCACGCGGTGCCGAGGCCTACTGGAAGGTGGCGATGGAACTTGTCGACCGGCCCTAGCTCGGCCCGCCGCGGCCTCGGCCGCGGCTTCGAGGTGTTGATCGGCGGCGCCGAGCCCGAGCTCGCGCGCGTCTCGGTCGACCAGATCCACCCGAACCCGAAGCAGCCGCGCAAGCGCTTCGACGGCGAGGCGGTCAGCGGGCTCGCGGAGTCGATCAAGGCGCAAGGGATGATCCAGCCGGTCGTGGTGCGCCCCCGGCTCGAGGGCGGCTACGAGCTGATCGCCGGCGAGCGCCGCTGGCGCGCTGCGCGTGAGGCGGGGATCGCGGAGGTGCCGGCGGTGATCCGCGACGCGGACGACCGCGACACGCTGCTGCTCGGCCTCGTCGAGAACGTCGCCCGCGAGGATCTCTCGCCGATCGAGGAAGCGCGTGCGTACGCGATCCTCTTCGACGAGTTCCAGCTCTCCCTCGGCGAGGTCGCCGAGCGCGTCGGCCGTTCGAAGCCTGCGGTGTCCAACCGCGTCCGTCTTCTGGAGCTGCCGGAGGACGTGCTCGCGATGGTCGGTCGCAACGAGCTGACCGAGGGCCACGCGCGCGCGGTGCTGGCCGTGCCCGACAACGACGGGCGGCGCAAGCTCGCGCGGCGGATCGTGCGCGAGGGCCTCTCGGTGCGCGCAGCCGAGCGAGCCGCGCGCTGGGCGGGCGCCCGCACCAAGGAGCGCAGGGCGACGTCCGTCGACCCCGTGGTCGCAGGCCGCATCAAGGAGGCGGTCAAGGCCCTGACGGGGTTCGAGGCCAAGGTCGGCGCGGCGGGCGTCCAAGTGCCGCTCGACGGCGAGGTCCAGCTGGAAGAGCTCGCCGAAGCCCTGGAACGCCTGCTCTCGACCCCGTAACCAGAGCCGCAGGGTCTCCGTTGCATCTCCATGGACGGGCTGTGGCTGCAGGACATCGAGTCTCTCGAGGCGATCTCTCAGGACGAGGACACGCGGAAGCTGTTCCTGCGGATGGCGCAGCTGTCCCAGGACGGCCGCCTCGCCCCGTTTCTGCGTGAGCTGAAGGACGACCGGGACCTCGACGACGTCACGAAGGACACCGTCGCCGAGATCGCCTCGGACGAGGGCTTCCTGCACGCGGTCGAGGACTACGTCCGCCGCACCCGCGCGCTGCACTGACGGTCCGCCGCGCCTCTCGACAGCAGGAACGTGGACTTTCGTGCCTCGCCGCGGGAAGATGAGCGGCCTGAGCGCCGTCCTGTAGGCGACCCGAGCAACGGAGGGACCATGTCCGAGCACGACGAGGTAGAGGGGACCGAGGAGGACGTCGAGGCGCACGGCCTCAAAGAGGTCGCCGTGACCGGCCTGTCCGCCGCGGCGATGATCGTCGGCGCGGGCGACGCGCTGGCTGCAACGACGCCGGGCCATGCGGCGCCCGGTGCGAAGCAGGCGGTGCACAAGATCGACGCGGCGCACAAGGGTGCGGCGATCCAGAAGGACGCCGTGCGCAAGGACGCCGTCCAAAAGGGCGCGGCCATGCACAAGGGCGCGGCCATGCACAAGGGTGCAGCGGTGCACAAGGACGCAACGTTCAAGGGCAACGCCGTCAGCAAGCTGGCGGCAGACCCGACGCTCAAGCGGAGCGGGCCCGGCGCGACCTGACCCGGTGACGCGCGTCGCTCAGGCCGGCCTGCGCGACGCGTTCGCCCGGGCCGGCTACACGCAGGAGGCACTGGCGCAGGCGCTGACGGTCGAGGCACCGGTCGGCGCCGCCGCCGTGTGCGCGAACGCGTCGCGTCTCGACGGATCGCCGCTCGGCACGCTGGCACGGCTGTTCCTCGCCGAGGAGACGCTGCCGCGGGCGGCCGTCTCGGCAGCACTCGACGTGGAAGCCGCGCTCGCCGCAGGCCTCCTTGTCGGCGAGGCGGAGCTCTCGGCGCCGCTCGCGGTCGACGAGTGGCAGGGCTTCTACGTCGCGCACGACCACGAGTCGGAGGTCGCGTTCGACCACGTCGCGGGCATCAGCAACGCGACGCGGACGCTCGCGGCACTGACCGTTCGCAGGCCTGCCGGCCGCGCGCTCGACCTCGGGACAGGGTGCGGCTCGCAGGCGCTGCTCGTGTCGCGTCACGCGGAGCACGTCGTCGCGACCGACATCACCGAGCGCGCGTTGCGCGTCGCGCGGCTCAACCTCGAGCTGAACGACGTCGCGAACGTCGAGTTGCGCGAGGGCAGCCTGTTCGAGCCGGTCGAGGGGGAGCGGTTCGACCTGATCGTGTGCAACCCGCCGTTCGTCGTCTCGCCCGACACGGACGTCGTCTTCCGGGATGCCGGCCTCGAGGGCGACGAGATCTCACGCCTCGTGGTGCGCGGCGCGGCCGAGCATCTCGAGCCGGGCGGCCTCGCTTCGATGCTGATCTGCTGGGGGCACGGTGCCGGCGACGACTGGCGCGACCGCGTGCGGACCTGGGTCACGGCGACGGGTTGCGACGCCTGGCTGGTCCGGTACGTGACCGAGGACCCGCTCGAGTACGCGCTCAAGTGGGGCTGTGAGGAGGCGGCCGGACGCTGGGTCGACTACTACGAGCAGGCGGCGATCGGCGCGCTCACGACCGGCGGCCTCGTGCTCCGCAAGCGCGACGGTGACGGCTGGTTCGCGAGCGCGGATGCTGCGACCGGACCGACGGGGCCTGCGACCGACCAGATCGAGCGCGTGCTCGCCGCGTTCGACTTTGGCGGCGATCTGCGCGACGAGCGTCTGCGACTCGCACCGCACGTGCTCGACGAGCAGCTCAGCTGGGTGGACGGCGCGTATCGCCACGTTCAGCTCGTGACGCGTCTGGACGAGGGCGTTGGGATCGAAGTGCCGATCGACCCGGCGGCGCTGCCGGCGCTGTTCGCGCTCGACGGGTCGAGGCCCGTCGGCGAGCTGCCGGGTGCGGCCGCGGCGCTCCCGACGATCCAGCGGCTCTTCGAAGCCGGGTTCGCCGGGCGCGTTCCAGTGGGCGATCCTGGATTCGAACCAGGGACCTCCGCCTTATCAGAGCGGCGCTCTAACCAACTGAGCTAATCGCCCGCGTCGCGGGATTGCGCGGCCCGCAGTGTAGCCGGAAGCCGCCCGGCGTTTGGCCCGTGGGGCGGGGGTAACCTACGGGGTGATGGTCGAGATGACGATCTACGGAGTCTCCTTCGACCTCGTCGGAAAGCAGCCGATCGTGCTGTTGAAGACGGCCGACGGGAACAGGTACCTGCCGATCTGGATCGGGCACCCGGAAGCGGCGGCGATCCTCATGAAGCTCCAGGGAGCGACCGCGCAGCGGCCGCTCACGCACGACCTGTTGATGAACATCCTCGGCGAGCTCGACGTCGAGGTGGTGCGCGTGACGGTCACCGAGCTGCGCGAGAACACCTTCCACGCGTCGATCACCATCGTGCAGAACGGCGCCGAGGTCGAGATCGACTCGCGCTCCTCCGACGCGATCGCCGTCGCGGTGCGCGCGCAGGCGCCGATCTTCGCCGCCGACGACGTGATCGAGGAGTCGGCGATCGAGATGGAGGGCGACGACGTCAACGAGGAGGAGATCGTCGACGAGTTCAGGACCTTCCTCGACAAGGTCTCGGCCGAGGACTTCGCCGAGGCCGAGGTCGAAGAAGACGCCGAGCAGGCCGAGCGCGACGACGACTGAGCGCTAGGACTCGCGCTCGCGCTAGCGCTCGAGCTCGCGCTTCGTCAGCGCGAGCAGCTCCACGTAGAGCGCGCGCAGCCCGGCGTCGCTGAGCGGGCCCTCGTTCTCCTCGACCCGCGCCTCGATCATCGACCGCTCTCGGTCGGGGTCGACGAACGCGATCCCGTGCTCGTCCTTGTAGCGCTTCAGCTCGGCGACCAGCGCGAGCCGCCGGTTGACCGCGTCGAGGATCAGCCGATCGAGCTCGGTGATGCGCTCGCGGAACCGTGCGACCTCGTCGTCGGCGCTGCTCATTGGTACACGTATACCGTCGAGCCGTAGCCGATCTGCGCATAGACCGTCTGCGCGATCCACATCGGGATGCGGGCGCAGCCGTGCGAGGCGGGATAGGGCGGCACGTCGGGATACCCGTGCACCGCGAACCCGCGCAGGAAATAGCTCGGGTAGTAGAGGACCCAGTCGAAGCCGCCGACCTTGCGGTAGACGTGCCAGGTACCGATCGGCGTGTTGCCGGTCGCGCCGGTCGAGGTCGCGACGGTCAGCGTCACCTTGCCGCCGCGGACGATGAACAGCACCTGCCGTGCCTTGTCGACCTCGATGTGGTCGCCGCCGTAGCGGGCTACGGGCGTGTGTGCCGACACGATGCGCGACCACAGCGCCGCGTCGACTCGTCCCGTGCGCGCGAGGCGCTCGACTTTCTGGAACGCGTAGACGGCTTCGAGATCCTCGCTGCCGAAGTAGCCGTCACGCTTGATCGCGTAGTGCAGGTCGGCGAGTCGCCGCTCGAGCTCACGGACGCTCGCCCCGGTCGCACCGAGCGAGAGGTTCGGCTGCACGATCGAGAGCGAGGTCGCCGCTCGCACCGCCTGCCAGCCGCGGGCCGGCCGGGTGGCCAGCCGTACGTGCGCGACGTGCGCGGTGCGCGTGTCGACCACACGTGGCCCGACGACCTTGCCTGCGCTCGCCGGATGCAGCGTGCCGACGACTCGCACGCGACTCCCGACCACCGGGCTGCCGATCGTGCGGAGCGTCAGCGTCGGTGTCACGAGGATGCGCAGCGGCGCGGCCCGCACGCCCAGCGCCTGCGCCCGCCAGGGCGCCGTGCCGAGCACACGCACGCGCAGCTTGCCGTTGACGAACCGCCTGCCCCGCAGCGTGACGGGCACGCGCGGCGTCACGTGGGCGTTCAACGTCACGTACTGCGCGTAGCGCGCAACCTTCGGCCCGGTCACCCTGAGCGAGATCGACGTCACCGTCGGCGCGGCTTCACTGCCGGCATCGGAGGTGAGCGTCGGATAGAACGCGCCCGTGCCGTAGACGTGCTGCACTGACGCGCCGAGCCCCTCCTCACCGTCTCCGAAGCTCCACGCATAGGTCGCCGACGCGCACGTCGCGGTGAAGGTGACCGTCAACGGCGACGAGCCCACCACGCGGGTGGTGGTGATGCCGCACGGCGCCGCGTGCGCCGACGGCGCGAAGGCGAGCACGGTGAGCGCAACGAGGGCGACGCGACGCACTCGCGGGAATCTAGCCGTGAATGGTGACGGCAGCCACGAGCGCGACCAGGTTGAACAGGCCGTGCAGGAACATGCCGGGGACGACGCTGTCGGTGCGGGCGCGAATCCACGCGAGTGCGCACCCGAACGCGGCGATGATCGGCAGCGACACGACCAGGCCGTGCGCGAGCCCGAACAGCACGCCGACCGCGATGATCGCGGGCCAGCGGCCGTAGCGCTGCAAGAGCGAGAAGCCGAGCCCGCGATAGGTCAGCTCCTCGACGAACGGGATCCAGGTGCAGATGACGATCGCGTTCACGACGTAGGCGGCCGCATGCGCCGGCTCCCACTCGTCCGGTGTCAGGCCCTGCTCGTTGCCGGGGTCGGTGAGCGCGCTGTAGACGACCTCGAACGCGTAGATCGCGACGATCGCGACGCCGATGATGCGGAGAGCCTGGGCGATCGACGTCGGGCGCCGCAGCGCGAGCAGGTCGCGGCTGAAGCCGGCCAGCGCGAGCACCAGCACGAGCACGATCCCGTCCTGGACGAGACCGCCGATCGCCGTCGACCACTGGTAGAGGATGTTCGGGTCGGGCTTGCCCTCGGTCGCCCGGCCGAGATAGGAGACCGCGATCATCAGGCCGACGAGCACGAGCCAGCCTGCGAGCCGCGCCGTCTCCTCCATACGATGTTCCGGCGCCGTGCCCGATCGCATGTTCACTCCCGCCGAGGCTAACAGTGCCCTCACCGAAGTGCGCCCGGTCGCCGAGCGTCTCGTCGCCGTGCGCACTCGCATGCGCGAGCTCGAGCGGACGCAGCGCGACCTCGTGACGGCGATCGGCGGCAACGGCGGCGGCTACACGGCCGGTGACCTGAACGAGGCGCAGACCGAGCTCGTCGGCCTGGCGGATGCGGCCGTCGCGTGCGTCGACCGGCTGGGCGAGCTGGGCGTGCAGGTCAAGGACATCGATGCCGGCCTGCTCGACTTCCCGGCCCTGCGCGACGGCGTCGAGGTCGAGCTCTGCTGGCACGTCGGCGAGGAGACCGTCTCGCAGTGGCACGGCTTTCCAGCACATTGGGATCCTAAGCTTAGAATTCCACGTGGACAAGTTGTCGCG
>JADMIO012752783.1_pt1 | contig 67241 bp, 48 predicted proteins | sample 8958161 | NCBI WGS metagenome assembly JADMIO01 (sample SAMN16585339, study PRJNA669376) | soil metagenome | isolation source: Crop rotation soil | place: USA: Cullars Rotation, Alabama | collected 2011 | reverse complement strand
CTTTCCCCAGCACATACGACATTAATCGTGCCGATACCCAGGTTAGGCGCGCTGTCAATAACTATGACATCATAGTCATGAGCAACAGTTTCAATGGCCAGTCGGAGCATCAGGTGTGGATCGGTGGGCAGTTTACCTTCATCAAATTTGCCCATTAACTCAGTTTCAATACGGTGCAGAGCCAGACAGGAAGGAATAATGTCAAGCCCCGGCCAGCAAGTGGGCTTTATTGCATAAGTGACATCGTCCTTTTCCCCAAGATAGAAAGGCAGGAGAGTGTCTTCTGCATGAATATGAAGATCTGGTACCCATCCGTGATACATTGAGGCTGTTCCCTGGGGGTCGTTACCTTCCACGAGCAAAACACGTAGCCCCTTCAGAGCCAGATCCTGAGCAAGATGAACAGAAACTGAGGTTTTGTAAACGCCTCCTTTATGGGCAGCAACCCCGATCACCGGTGGAAATACGTCTTCAGCACGTCGCAATCGCGTACCAAACACATCACGCATATGATTAATTTGTTCAATTGTATAACCAACACGTTGCTCAACCCGTCCTCGAATTTCCATATCCGGGTGCGGTAGTCGCCCTGCTTTCTCGGCATCTCTGATAGCCTGAGAAGAAACCCCAACTAAATCCGCTGCTTCACCTATTCTCCAGCGCCGGGTTATTTTCCTCGCTTCCGGGCTGTCATCATTAAACTGTGCAATGGCGATAGCCTTCGTCATTTCATGACCAGCGTTTATGCACTGGTTAAGTGTTTCCATGAGTTTCATTCTGAACATCCTTTAATCATTGCTTTGCGTTTTTTTATTAAATCTTGCAATTTACTGCAAAGCAACAACAAAATCGCAAAGTCATCAAAAAACCGCAAAGTTGTTTAAAATAAGAGCAACACTACAAAAGGAGATAAGAAGAGCACATACCTCAGTCACTTATTATCACTAGCGCTCGCCGCAGCCGTGTAACCGAGCATAGCGAGCGAACTGGCGAGGAAGCAAAGAAGAACTGTTCTGTCAGATAGCTCTTACGCTCAGCGCAAGAAGAAATATCCACCGTGGGAAAAACTCCAGGTAGAGGTACACACGCGGATAGCCAATTCAGAGTAATAAACTGTGATAATCAACCCTCATCAATGATGACGAACTAACCCCCGATATCAAGTCACATGACGAAGGGAAAGAGAAGGAAATCAACTGTGACAAACTGCCCTCAAATTTGGCTTCCTTAAAAATTACAGTTCAAAAAGTATGAGAAAATCCATGCAGGCTGAAGGAAACAGCAAAACTGTGACAAATTACCCTCAGTAGGTCAGAACAAATGTGACGAACCACCCTCAAATCTGTGACAGATAACCCTCAGACTATCCTGTCGTCATGGAAGTGATATCGCGGAAGGAAAATACGATATGAGTCGTCTGGCGGCCTTTCTTTTTCTCAATGTATGAGAGGCGCATTGGAGTTCTGCTGTTGATCTCATTAACACAGACCTGCAGGAAGCGGCGGCGGAAGTCAGGCATACGCTGGTAACTTTGAGGCAGCTGGTAACGCTCTATGATCCAGTCGATTTTCAGAGAGACGATGCCTGAGCCATCCGGCTTACGATACTGACACAGGGATTCGTATAAACGCATGGCATACGGATTGGTGATTTCTTTTGTTTCACTAAGCCGAAACTGCGTAAACCGGTTCTGTAACCCGATAAAGAAGGGAATGAGATATGGGTTGATATGTACACTGTAAAGCCCTCTGGATGGACTGTGCGCACGTTTGATAAACCAAGGAAAAGATTCATAGCCTTTTTCATCGCCGGCATCCTCTTCAGGGCGATAAAAAACCACTTCCTTCCCCGCGAAACTCTTCAATGCCTGCCGTATATCCTTACTGGCTTCCGCAGAGGTCAATCCGAATATTTCAGCATATTTAGCAACATGGATCTCGCAGATACCGTCATGTTCCTGTAGGGTGCCATCAGATTTTCTGATCTGGTCAACGAACAGATACAGCATACGTTTTTGATCCCGGGAGAGACTATATGCCGCCTCAGTGAGGTCGTTTGACTGGACGATTCGCGGGCTATTTTTACGTTTCTTGTGATTGATAACCGCTGTTTCCGCCATGACAGATCCATGTGAAGTGTGACAAGTTTTTAGATTGTCACACTAAATAAAAAAGAGTCAATAAGCAGGGATAACTTTGTGAAAAAACAGCTTCTTCTGAGGGCAATTTGTCACAGGGTTAAGGGCAATTTGTCACAGACAGGACTGTCATTTGAGGGTGATTTGTCACACTGAAAGGGCAATTTGTCACAACACCTTCTCTAGAACCAGCATGGATAAAGGCCTACAAGGCGCTCTAAAAAAGAAGATCTAAAAACTATAAAAAAAATAATTATAAAAATATCCCCGTGGATAAGTGGATAACCCCAAGGGAAGTTTTTTCAGGCATCGTGTGTAAGCAGAATATATAAGTGCTGTTCCCTGGTGCTTCCTCGCTCACTCGACCGGGAGGGTTCGAGAAGGGGGGGCACCCCCCTTCGGCGTGCGCGGTCACGCGCACAGGGCGCAGCCCTGGTTAAAAACAAGGTTTATAAATATTGGTTTAAAAGCAGGTTAAAAGACAGGTTAGCGGTGGCCGAAAAACGGGCGGAAACCCTTGCAAATGCTGGATTTTCTGCCTGTGGACAGCCCCTCAAATGTCAATAGGTGCGCCCCTCATCTGTCAGCACTCTGCCCCTCAAGTGTCAAGGATCGCGCCCCTCATCTGTCAGTAGTCGCGCCCCTCAAGTGTCAATACCGCAGGGCACTTATCCCCAGGCTTGTCCACATCATCTGTGGGAAACTCGCGTAAAATCAGGCGTTTTCGCCGATTTGCGAGGCTGGCCAGCTCCACGTCGCCGGCCGAAATCGAGCCTGCCCCTCATCTGTCAACGCCGCGCCGGGTGAGTCGGCCCCTCAAGTGTCAACGTCCGCCCCTCATCTGTCAGTGAGGGCCAAGTTTTCCGCGAGGTATCCACAACGCCGGCGGCCGGCCGCGGTGTCTCGCACACGGCTTCGACGGCGTTTCTGGCGCGTTTGCAGGGCCATAGACGGCCGCCAGCCCAGCGGCGAGGGCAACCAGCCGAGGGCTTCGCCCTGTCGCTCGACTGCGGCGAGCACTACTGGCTGTAAAAGGACAGACCACATCATGGTTCTGTGTTCATTAGGTTGTTCTGTCCATTGCTGACATAATCCGCTCCACTTCAACGTAACACCGCACGAAGATTTCTATTGTTCCTGAAGGCATATTCAAATCGTTTTCGTTACCGCTTGCAGGCATCATGACAGAACACTACTTCCTATAAACGCTACACAGGCTCCTGAGATTAATAATGCGGATCTCTACGATAATGGGAGATTTTCCCGACTGTTTCGTTCGCTTCTCAGTGGATAACAGCCAGCTTCTCTGTTTAACAGACAAAAACAGCATATCCACTCAGTTCCACATTTCCATATAAAGGCCAAGGCATTTATTCTCAGGATAATTGTTTCAGCATCGCAACCGCATCAGACTCCGGCATCGCAAACTGCACCCGGTGCCGGGCAGCCACATCCAGCGCAAAAACCTTCGTGTAGACTTCCGTTGAACTGATGGACTTATGTCCCATCAGGCTTTGCAGAACTTTCAGCGGTATACCGGCATACAGCATGTGCATCGCATAGGAATGGCGGAACGTATGTGGTGTGACCGGAACAGAGAACGTCACACCGTCAGCAGCAGCGGCGGCAACCGCCTCCCCAATCCAGGTCCTGACCGTTCTGTCCGTCACTTCCCAGATCCGCGCTTTCTCTGTCCTTCCTGTGCGACGGTTACGCCGCTCCATGAGCTTATCGGGTCCACTCGCGAACGCAGAAAGGCCCACCCGAAGGTGAGCCAGTGTGATTACATTTGCGGCCTAACTGTGGCCAGTCCAGTTACGCTGGAGTCACTAGTATTTAGGTGACACTATAGAAGCGGCCGCGACAACTTGTCCACGTGGAATTCTAAGCTTAGGATCCCAATGTGCTGGAAAGGTTCCTGGATTCGGAATCAATGTCGACAGTCATTCCCTCGACTGCGTGGTGGGGTGTGACAACTCCGCAGGGGCACAAGGGATCTCCAACCTCCCGTGCATGTGATCCGCGCGGCTGCGACCGACGAAGCTCCCCGCCACCCCTGCGTTTGATCGTATGCTTGCACCGTGTGGTTCGGGTGCATCCTGTTTGCGAGCGCGCTGTGCGGCTGTGGATTCAGCGTGTCGTCCAGCGGCGGGGCAGCCAGCGACGCGGGGAACGACGTGGCACCGGACAGCGCGGCGGATTCGCCCGATGCCCTCGCCTGCAGCCCACTCACGGCAGTGCTGCGCGACTTTCAGTCGAGCCATCCCGACTTCGAGAAGATCGTCGCCGACGACCGCGGGATGGTGGCAACCGATCTCGGCGTCGACCGCAAGCCGGTCTACGTGTCGCCCGGCAGATCCGCGGGGGGCACGGTCTCGAGCCCGACGTCGTTCGATCAGTGGTATCGCGATGTGCCAGGCGTGAATCAGCACTTCGAGCAGCAGTTGCCACTCACCGCGGACCCGGCAGGAACGTTCACATTCGACGCTCAGGCGTTCTTTCCACTCGACGGCATGGGTTGGCCCGAAGAGTTGCTCGGCCATAACTTTCATTTCACGACCGAGATCCACGCCCGATTTGTCTATCGCGCCGGTGAACGCTTGCAGCTCACCGGAGACGATGACGTGTTCGTGTTCATCAACCATCGGCTCGCGATCGATCTCGGCGGCGTTCACCCCTCCGAGCCGGCGATGGTCGACTTCGATAGCCAGGCCGGGGCGCTCGGACTCGCACTCGGTCAGACCTACACGCTCGCCATCTTCCAGGCCGAGCGCCACACCAGCGAGTCGCACTTCCAGATGGTGACGACGATCGACTGCTTCCTCCCCGATCCTTGATCGTTCGCTCGACGCTGGGTCGGGCGAACCGCGTGGCGTCCGATCTGGTTGATTACTCGCCGATGCCGGCGAGCTTGGCCTGGAACGCGATCTGGATCTTCGCGGTGGCAGTCAGGTAGTCGAGATCGATGTGGGCCATCGTGTCGTTGCCAGTGTCGTCGTAGTGCGGATTGTTCTCGCTGCCCCACTCCTCGATCACGTAGGCAGGAATCCCGGCGACCCAGAACGGATAGTGATCCGTATCGCCGCTGCCATCGCAGATCGCGCTCGGCGTGATCGTCGATCCGTGGCTGTGCGCCATCTCGATCATCCCGGCGCTCAGATCGGGGTAGTCGTAGTGCTTGCTGTCACCGCTGCAGCTGATCAGCTGGAACGTCGTGTTCTTGGGCGGCGGATTGGCGCCGCACAGGTTCTCGCTCCAGCAGCTCCATCCCGTCTGATCGCCGTCCGACGCGGCGAGGATCTTGAAGTTCTCGGCCTGTGCCTTCTGGCGAAGGGCCGCGACGTATGCGAAGTCACCGTCGAGGTTGTCGCTGATCTCCTCGTAGTCTGCCGCGAGGAACCGCACCGTGTACTTGCGGTCGGTGTGCTGCGCGAAGATCCGTGCAGCCTCCATGATCATCGCGAGACCGGAGCCGGCGTCGTCGGCGCCCGGGTTCTTGGTCTCCTTGCCGGTGATGCCCACGGTGTCGTAGTGGGTCAGGATCACGATCGAGTCAGCGCTCTGACCCGGCAGGACCGCCTCGACGTTGTGGCCCAGGGTTTCGCCGACGAGGTCTGGGATCGGGAACGTCTCCTCGGTCACCGTCGCGCCGAGGTCGGTGAAGTACTTCGTCCAGTACGCGCGAAAGTTTGCCTTCGCGGCGGGTGACCAGCGGTTCGTGATCATGAACGTCGAGCCGCCCGCGGTCACCGGCGTCCCGCCGGTGAGCTCGAGCAGCTTTGCGTTCAGGTTCGCCTTGTCGACGCTGTCGTAGACCGACGAATGGATGGCGCCGTCACCACTTCCACTGCCGCCGCCATCGGGGCCGCCGGACGGGCCGCCGCCAGCGCCAGGCATCCCCGAGCATGCCGGGATCGCGGCGAGCAGGAACCAGAGCGATCGATGTGTCGTCATGCGAGACATGTCGTGCAACGCCGAGACCAACGTGTGACGCTCGGAACCGCGCGAAACGTCGTCGGCAGGCGCTGACCGAGGTCACCAAGCGCGGGGACCTGGTCGACATCACGGCGCTATCACTCGGCCTGCGCTCCAACGGTGGCGCCAGCAAGCTCGGACCACACCGAGCGCCACGAGCGAGTATTCGTTCGCCGGCACAGGAGCTGACGCCTGCACTCAGGGCCGGTGGCGCTGGTCGAAGTTGATGATCCGCATCGCGTGCCGGCGTTCGACGCGCTCGATCGTGTAGATCGTCCTGCCATCGGGGGAGGGCGCGAAGTGCGACACGCCTGGCACTTCAAGGACCACGCGGTCCTCACCTTCGGGCACGCTGACGCGGCGGATCGTATCGCCCCGCAGGTAGAGGATCGCACGACCGTCGGCGTCCCACGCGAGCGGACCCGTGATGTTCTCGATCGGTTGCGGCGCCGCACCCTGCCAGCTGATGGGTGGCACGAGCCGGAGGACCGCAATATCGTCCCCGCTCGGTTCGGTCGTCTTCGCCAACGTCAGCGCGGCGCGCCACCCGCCGACCGGCGCCGGCAGCTGGAAGGTTCCGTCCTCGCGCTCGAGGGTGTCTCGATCGATGACCGCGCGCCAGGCCTCGAAGCCGGCGTCCGTCCCCACCATGAAGTGGATCGCGCCGTCGCCCCCAGGCGCAGCATACCAGAGCCGCAGTGGCATCGGCGCGACCAGCCTGGCAGGGCCGCCCGCCCGTGGTCGCGCCCAGAGCTGGTATAGCCAGTCGTAGATCAGCTCGTCATGGACGAGCGCGATCACGCGGCCTTCCGTGATGATGCGCTCGGCGCGGGTCACGAGGTCGATCTCGATCAGCACCGCCGTCATGTCGCGGATCACGCTCGCGAGCACCGCGCGGCCGTCCGGGGTCGGCAGCATCATCGCGACATCTTCGATCGTGCGTGAGAGCCGCACCGGCGGTCGACCGTCGAGGCTCCTTGCGAATAGCACGTCGGTCGATTCGTCGTTCTCGAAGTAGAGTGTCGAGCCGTCCGGGCTGACGCTCGGATCTCGCTCGTTTCCCGGTCCTGCAATGAGCTGACGCTCGGCCCCTGTGTCGTCGAGTGACAGCTCCCACAGCCTCGCGATGCCGTCGCGAACCCGCGAAACGATCAAGCTGCGATCGTCCGCTGTGAAGGCGGGCTCGCGATGCAGCAGGAATGGGTCGTTCGTGATGCGACGAACCGGCCCGCCGTCGAGCGGCGCGATCCACAGATCCGCGACCGGCCCGTCCCCGAACGTCAGCGTGAACACGAGCTTGCGACCATCATGCGCGCAACGCACGCCATCGATCGCGCCCCCCGGCTGCGTGCGGTACAGCTCGCGCTCGGCCCCGCCAGCGTTGCGGACCACGAGCCGTTCGCAAGCGACGCAGCCGGCCGTGCTGCCGAAGTGGAGCACGAGCCGATCTGCGCACCCCTCGACTGTCCGCAGTCCATCACCGATCTTCTCGACGTGGCCATCGCGGAACACGCGCCAGCCGGTGCCGGTCGGATCGATCGCGTACACCGAGCCGCCGTCCGCGGCCCAGCGTGGCATCGACAGCTCCCGATCGGGAGCCCACCGCGTCGCGACTCCGCCCGCGAGCGGCTCGACGTACAGCGTGGGATGGAACGGATGCTGGCGATCCGACGTGAACGCTACCTCGGTCCCGTCCGGCGAGATCGACGCGCCCCCGATCGCCTCGTCGTACACCGGCAGGACCGGCCGGATCTCGGGCCGCCACTCGCCCGGACCCGCCCACGGGCGCACCACCAGCGCGGCGGCCGCGATCGCGGTCGTCGCCCCGATCGCGATCGCCGTGCGACGCCGGCGCGGGCCCCTCGCCGCATGCTCGAGCTCACCGAGCAACGCGTCGATCGAGGGATGGCGGTCCTCGGGTCGAAACCGCAGACCGCGCGCCAGCACGCGGTGAATACGGGCCGGCACATGTTTATCGGGAGGCGCCGCGGGCGGTCCGGCACGCATCGACTCGAGCGCACCTGCGAGGTGGTCAGCTCGAAACGGCGATGTCCGGTAGAGACCTTCGTACAGGATGACGCAGAACCCGAACTGATCGCTCCTTGCATCCGCCGGCAACCCAAGCAGCTGCTCGGGCGCCATGTATGCGGGCGTGCCGATCAGCACCGGTCGAGGACTCGACGCGTGCGCCGTCGAGCGTGCGAGGCCGAAGTCGGTGACGCACGCGTGGTCGCGCTCGCTGACCAGCACGTTATCCGGCTTGAAGTCACGGTGCACGAGGCCAGCCTCATGCACGGCGGCCAGGCCGCGACCGATCTGTCCCGCGAGCCGGATCACATCGCGCCATTCCGGGCCGCGCGCAAGCCAGCGCGTCAGCGTGGTGCCGCGCACGAGCTCCATCGCGATGAAGACGCGGTCGCCGTCGCGCCCCGCATCGTGGACGGCCACGACGTTGGGGTGCGATAGCCGCGCCATCGCCTCTGCTTCCCCCGACAGCCGACCCATCAGGTCCGGATCCGATGCCACGGCGGTATGGAGCACCTTGATCGCGATCTCGCGGTTGAGCTGTGGATCGCGCGCGCGATAGACCACGCCCATGCTGCCTGCACCGAGTTGCTCGATCAGCTCGTAGCGGCCGATGCGATCGCGGGCTGCGAGTGGAGTGGCGTTCGCATCGGCCGGTTCGGTGCGCACGCTCGCGAGCGCGGCGGCCGACACGAGCTCGCGGCAGTGCGGACACTCGTCGACATGGATCTTCGCCTCCGCGAGGGCAGCGTCGCCCAGGCAGTGCTCGATGATGCCCTGTACGGTCGCATCGTCGAGGCACGTCGTCGTCGGCCGTCGCTGCACCGCACGACAGGATAGCGCCTGCATCGATGGCGCGGCCAGCTTGTACGATCGCGAGCGAGCGAACGGACTACAATGCCTCGATGGTCGTCCGCTGCATGATCGCCGCCGTGCTTGCCGCGGCGGGCTGCGGCTCCGATGCGAGCGTCACGTGCGCCCAGGCTGTCGATGCGGAGCTGGCGATCTTCGAGCACCAGCCGACGCCGGCAGGTTGGCGTCCGGTGTCGCCCGACAGCAAGGATGCGGCTCGGCGCCAGGCGATCCGCGGCTGCGAGCGCCGCGACTGGGATCAGCTACAGCGACGGTGCGTGATGGCGGCGCAACGCGCGGCGGGGAAACGAGCGTCCGGAGGACCTGATGCGGAAGCCGCGCAGGATCTCGCGGCGGTCGCGCGCTGTCATCTCGAGGCCGATCAGCGCCGGCATCCCGAGTGGGGCTTGCCGCCGTGACGATCTCGATCAGGCACTGCTCGCAGCCGGCGGCTCGGCCAGCACACGGCGCAGGCTGAGCTCCAGCTGACTGTGCGCGAGGCCGATCACGCCATCGAGCTCGCGAGGTGCGATCGCGAACCGAGCAGTCAGCAGCCGGCGGGTCTCGCGCAGGATCCGCTGGCGCGTGCGATCGAGCCAGCGCGCGATGGTCGCGCGGTGGACGCGGTAGATCGCGCCGATCCGGTCGATGTTCAGGCCGTCGAGGTAATGCAGCCGCAGGACATTGCGCTGGTCGAGCGGTAGCGCAGCAAGCGTGGTCTGCACCGCGTCACGCAGCTGCTCGCGATACAGCCTGCCGAAGTACGCGAGCTCCGGGTCGGTCGTGCGCGGCAGCGGATGCTCTGCAGCATCCCTGCGCCGGTGCGCTGCACGCTTCATGTTGAGCGCGGTGCGCACGGCCGCGACGCGTAGCCAGCCCCCCAGCGGCCCGAGGCCTGCGTAGGTTGCGATTCGAGGTCGCGCGTCGGGGCCGGGCACGAGCCACAGGTGCATGCGCAGCTGCTGCATCAGCTCGTCCGCGAAGTCGCGGGTATCGTCGAGGTGCGCGACGAACCGCGGCACGTCCCTGATCATCTCGCGCTCGAACGCCTCGAGGCCGTCCGCTTGCCCGAGCGTGGCGGCACATGCGAGGTACAGGTCGGTCGCGTGCATGCTGGTCAGCGCGGCGCGGCCGGCCTCGCCTGCGGGCAAGCAGCTCGTCAGGTGCAGCACGAACGCATCCCGCTCCACCTCGACCGCCGGCCAGCGTCGCCGCGACGCTTGGAACAATGCGGCGATCTGGTCCGCGAACGCCGCGTTCGGCTCCGCCGCGAGATGCGACGCGAGCTCCGCGATGCTCCGGGGGTGGCACATGGCACATGTTTGCCCGATGCGGCGCCCGCCGACAACGCCCGGCTTCGAGAGCGTCAAATGCCCGTGGGAACGGCGGTGATTCCCCGCGACAGGCCGGTCGCATCGGTGTCAGCGGAGGGGGACGCTGTCGACTGCACCGTGATGGTTCGCACGCGCCCACGCCACCTGCGACGACACGATCTTCTGCGACGGTCTCGCGAGCCGCGTGTCAGGGGGGCATCATGCGCAAAGCGAGATCTTCATCCCGTTCATCGGTCTGTTGCGCGGTGGCCTGGTCGCTTGCAGGGTGCGGCGATGACAGCCCACAGCCATCGGTCGACGCGGCCGTCACGGTGCCGCTGATCGGTCTGGGTCAGCCGTGCGGTCCGGGCAAGCCGAGCTGTCCGGTCAGCGCGCCGGAGTGCATCAGCTTCGGGGGGTTCCGGGCTGCGACGTTCTGCTCGCCCGATTGCCTCACGGATGCGACAGCGGTCGGCGGATCAACGACCTTGTTCGAGAGCACCACCCCAGAGCTCGTCACCGGCGATGACGCCTGCCGTGCCGCGTATGCTGGCTCGACGGGAACTCCCAGGTGCGGACTGCATCTGCGGTGGAATCCGATGGACGTCCCGGTGATCGCCCACAAGAGCTACGACCATGTCGTCGTCGGCTGCGGCATCCAGTGCGACATCAGTAGCGGCCTCGAATGTCCGTCCGGTCTGGTTCCCGGTCATCTCGCTCCAGGCAGCTGTGTCTGCATCCCGATCTGAGCGGCCTCGGGTAGAGCGCGTGACCGGTCGTCGACGGTCACGCCGCGTCGGTCTGCGTGCGAACGATGGCGCCGGCCGCCAGCACGACGCGCGTCGCACGGCCACCCGGTGCTCGCTCGACCAGGCTCGTCGCGGCGATCCCGGCAGCGACCAGGTCCTGGCGGCAGCGGGTCAGCACGACGTTGATGTCCTGGCGGCCGCCGACCTCGTCGGTGTCGTTCCAGACGAGCGGTACGAGCTCGGCATCCGGCAGGTAGTCTCCGGCGACATGCGGCGACGGTGGCGCGAGCAGCGCGGCGAGCAGCTGGTAGCGCCGGCCCGGCACGTAGACGGTGCGATCACCGTCGGCAAACGTGAACGTGATGCGACCACCGCGCGGCAACGGGCGCAGGACGACCGCGGTCGGCGCTGTCGACGGTGAGGTCAGGACGGTCGAGGCATCGCCGTCATCGGCTTGCTCGATCCGGAACGTCTCGCCGCCGTAGCCCAGCTGGTCGCCGGCCTGCAGTGCGGTGGGGGCGCCCGCCGCGAGCGCCGCCCCGTTGAGCGTGCCCCCGGGCTCGGCAAGCTCGACGACCAGCACGCCCTGCGGCAACTGAAACCGCAGCGCCTCGCCGGGCCAGCCCGCGATGACGACCCGCGCCGCGGGGCTCGTGCCGACGATGTACGGCGACGCGAGGATCTGAAAGCGCTCGCGTCCGCGGACGAGGCGATACGCGATCCCCACCGAGTCCTCGTGGTGTTCGACCCGCACCTGGCACTCGAACCCGGGGAACCGCAGCCGATCACCGGGCGCGAGCGTATGGACCGCCGTGCACGGCGCACCATTGCAGTCGACCGGATGGCGGCCAAGCACGACGAGCTCGACGGCGTCACCTGCGACCCGCACCAGCGCGTGGCGGCGACTCGCGGTCTCGTCAGCGAGCTGGACATCGCAGGTCCGATGGCGGCCGATCAGCACGCCGTCGACGCCTACCCGCACGGCCATGCCATCGGGCAGATCGAGAAACGCGCGCAGCGTCATGGCGTCACCACGCGGCCATTCACGATCCGCGCCGAGGTCAGCGCGTCGAGCCGCCGGCGCACGTCGGCCACGCTCGCGTCCGCAGCGAGGTCCGCGACGTCGTGTTGCTCGATGACCTTGCCGTCCGTCGTATACAGTCGCGTTGCATCCGGCGACCACGCCATCGCGAGCACGTGGGGCGCGACGAGCACGCGAATCCGCTGGCTCACAGGCTCCCACAGTCGCACGGTCTCGGCGTCGGCGGCAGCGAGGATGCCGGCGCTCGACCAGGCGAGGAGCTCGACCGGCAGCGTGTGACCGAGCGCGATCGTGCGCGGCGTGCGTGCCTTCAGATCCCAGATCGCGATCCCCTGGTCGTTCGCCACGGCCGCGAGCCCACGCTCGCGCGACACCGCGACCGCCCCGCCTTCGGTCGTGATCGTCAGTGGCTCGGCGAGCTCGGACCACACCGCGAGCAGGCCGGCCTCGCCGACGACGACGGCGGCTTCGCGCCCGCGCTGGGCCGCGTCGCTCGCGCGCGGTGCGCGACAGTCGGTGCCGGCGGGCAGCACAGCGAGCCGCTCCCCGGTGAAGCGCTCGAGCACGCAGCCGGTCGACCGTTCGACGAGCACGAGCGGGGTACCGTGATAGCGCACGACGCCGCGCACCGTCCCCTCGATCTGGCGGCGGCTTGTCACCGCGCCGGTCTCGACGGTGAACGCGACGAGCGCGCCGTCGTCGGTATGGCAGTAGGCGACGCCGCCATCGGGCGCGAGCATGCAACCCGCGAGCGCCGCGGTGTCGCGCAGCTCGTGGGTGCGGCCGTCCGCGATCACGAAGGCGGTGCCATCACGCCCCGCGAAGATGCACGCACGGCCGTCGTCGGCGCCGTCCCAGGGCCACAGATCGCGTTCGTCGTCGAGATCCCGGATTGCCGCCGCAGGCGCGCTCGCGCCCGAGGTCGCCCGGCGCTCGGCGATCGCCCAGCGCGAACAGCCGAGGTGCTGGTGGATCACGAGCTCGCCCGTGCGACTCGAGACGAACAGGCGCGTCGGTGCCACGACATCGTCGAGCCGCCCGGCACGCGGCTCGCGATCGACCGCCCAGACCCGCACCGTGTGATCGTCGCCGACGCCGAGGACGAAGCGGCTGTCAGGAGAGAACCGTGCCCGGACGACGGTCGACGCGGCCGCGAGCTCGCGTACCGCACCGGTCTCGATGTCGCGCAGCTCGAGGCCGCCACGGTGACCGAGAGCGAGCCAGCGCGCATCCGGCGACAGCTCGTAGATCTCGATCTGGTCGGCACCCTCGATCGCGATCGGCCGGCGCTCGGCGACCGCGTAGGCCGCGACCACGCCGCAGCGCCGCACGGCCACGAGACTGCCATCGTTGGCGATCTCGGCGCCTGCGGCCCGATCCTCCCCGGTCGCACACGCACGCAGCACCGCGAGCTCGACGGGCGGCGTGCCCGTGGCCGCACCGACCCACAGCGCCACGCCGCGATCCCCGCGCGGCTCGAGTGCGGCGTAATGGGTGGCGTCATCCGAGCTCCGCACCCAGGTGTGCGGTGCAAACGTCGCGACGTGACGCGGCCGGGGATCGACGATGCTGACCTCGCCAGTGGCCGAGACGACGTAGGAGGCGCTCGCATCGTTCTCGTCGTCGCCGAACACATAGCTGCCGGGCTCCGGCGGCGGGCGGCCTGGATACGCCGCCTCTCCCTCGACGAACGTCACCTTGACGTCGCTCGCCGACGTTCGATAGAGCCCGGTCGGCCGCGATGGAAATTCCACGTGCCCGCGCGCGAGGCCGCCTGTGGTCCAGCGCGCGAGCTCGCCGTTGTGCTCGAGGACCGCGATCGCGTCGGCAAGCGGCCGGATGAACAAGATCGCGGCACCGAGCTTCGCGAGCTGGTGCTGCGCGCCGGTCGCGAGGTCGCCGCGGACGAGCTCACCATCGCCGTGGCCGGAGATCACCGAGCGACCGTCAGCGGCGAACTCGACGGCGTTGGGTGCGCTCGCGAACCGCCAGACATGCCGTGCGACGCCGCGCGCCGCCGCCTCGTCGACCATCGCGAGCACCTCGTCCTGGTGCGGCGCGGTCGCCGGATACTCGGCGAGCCACGCGATCGCCGCCGTCGGGTCGGTCACCAGGCTCGCGCGTGCCTCCATCAAGACCAGCTCGTGCTGCCGGGCGATCGCCTGCTCGCGCTCGGCGATCGCAAGGTTGCGTTCGTGAACGATCGATGCAACCGCCACGATGGCGATCGCGACGACCGCGCAGGCCGCGATCCCGACGGCAGTCACCAGCACGCGGTTGCGCCGCAGCCAGCGCGAGACGAGCTCGCGCGTCGTGTACTGGCGCGCGCTGACGAGCTGACCGGCGATGAACTTGCGCAGATCGTCGGCGAGCGGGCCGGCGTGAGGGTAACGCTCCGCGGGCGGCGCGGTTGCCTTCGCGACGATCGCCGCGAGATCCTCCGGCGTCTCGGCCGGAAGCGCGGGGACCATGGCTTCGCCGGTCCGCAAGCGCGCGAGGATCGCGTCGTGCGTGAGGTCCGCAAACGGAACCCGTCCCGACAGCACCGTCGCGATCGTGACGCCGAGGCTGTAGACGTCGAACCCGGGCGTCACCGGCGCGGCTCGCGCCTGTTCGGGTGACATGAACCGTACCGTGCCGGCGAGCTCGCCCACGATCGTCAGCGGCTCGTCGCTCGCGTGCATCACGGCCTCGCGTTCGGTCTCGAGCTCGCCCGCCCTTGCATCGTGCGCGATGCCCCAGTCGAGCAGCACGGTCTCGCCGTGCGTCCCGAGCATGATGTTCGCCGGCTTGACGTCGCGGTGGACGACGTCTTGCTCGTGCGCGTAGGCGAGGGCGTCGGCAACCGTCAGCAGATTTGGCACGAGCGCGAGCCGCGCCGCGAGCGTGCCACGGCCCGCGAGCTCCTCGGACAGCGTCTTGCCCTCGAGCAGCTTCATCACGAGATACGGATCGCCGGTCTCCCACGTACCAGCGTCGAGCACCGGCACGATCGCCGGATGCTGGAGACGCGCGGTCGTCAGCGACTCGCGCACGAACCGGCGCATCCCGCGCTCCGAGCGCTGGTGCAGCTCCTTGATCGCGACCTTGCGCTCGAGCGTGCGGTCGAGTGCGGTGGTGATGCGGCCGAGCCCACCTCGCGCGATCTCCTCGCCGCGCTGGTAGCGCGCCGGGCCCGGCGTGGCGATCACCTGTGCCGAGACGCGAAATCCGGGCCTCGGCTCGTCGGTCGACGGGCTTGCGTCGCGCGTCTCGATGTCGCGATCGTCAGTCGGCAACCCGACCATTGTAGACCGCCAGGACCGCACACCGCGCGACTTCCTTGCGCATCCCGCCCACGCCAGGTTGCGAGGCCTTACCTCGGCCAGAGCGGGGATTCAGCTCCGCGGGACCGCGCGATCGTGGCAACCTTCTGGATGCGATGCGCATCGCCTGGTTCGTGGAGTTGGTGGCGCTCGCCGGCTGTGGCCGCGTCGGGTTCGATTCGACGACGATCTGCGGATGGTCTTCGAATCCACCGCGGGAGCGAACGGCCGCGATCTGTTCGTCGCGCGACGGTCCGACAGGAGCGCGCCGTGGACGTCGATCACGCCGATCGCAGAGGCCAATACGACCGCGATGGAAGCGTCACCGTACATGAGTCCGGACAAGCTGACGCTCTACTTCGATTCAGATCGGAGCGGCAGTGCCGCGTTCGATCTAGTCGCTCGACGTGGCACGATCGACGAGACCTTCGGTACGCCCGCGCGCCTGACCGAGCTCGACACCACGCAGGATGAGTTCGATCCACAGCTGACGATCGATCAACGCACGATCGTGTTCAGTCGAGGAGGCGATCTGTTCTGGGCGCAACGCTGAGAGCCCAGCGCTCGATCGAGACTGCGTTGGTCGTGCTTCCTCGACAGAACCCGGATGCGTGAGGCGCCGGGAGTGCGACCGTGCCAGCGCACGCCGATACGCGAAAACTACACATGTTGCGCTGGACGACTAACCCCCGTAGCGTGGGAATTCCTATGCTCAGTCCAGGACGCTGTACGATCGAGCATTCTCACCTTCTCGCTCTCAAAGCCGCCGGACTCGCACTCGGTCTGGTCGGTTGTGGTGCCACCGGCGCACCCGAGATCGGGAGTACAAGCGCGGCGATCACCGGCAGCCCGGTCGTGATCAACGAGGTCGAGTCCAGCGGCGGCATACCGGGCGACTGGATCGAGCTCTACAACGCAAGCCCGGCGACCGTGGACCTCTCGGGATGGGAGCTCCTCGACAACGACAACACGCATCCCCCTTACGTCGTCCCGACAGGGACCCTGATCGTCTCCGGCGGCCTTCTCGTCGTCGACGAGGCCCAGCTCGGGTTTGGCCTCGGCGCCTCCGATTCGGTACGGCTGTTCGATCCCGGCGGCACCCTGGTCGACTCGTTCGTCTGGACAGCCCACGCCGCGACGACGTATGGCCGGTGCGCCGACGGCTCTGGATCGTTCGTGACGACGGTCAGCGGAAAGACGAAGGGCGCGGCCAACGATTGCCCGATCAAGCTCAACGAAGTGGAGTCCAGCGGTGGGATCCCGGGGGACTGGGTCGAGCTGTTCAACGCGGGGCCCTCTCCGGTCGACGTCTCGGGCTACAAGTTCCTCGACAACGACGACACCCATGTTCCGTACGTCATTCCCGCGGGCACCACGCTGCCCGCAGGGGCGTACATGACCCTGGAGGAGGCCCAGTTCGGCTTCGGCCTGGGGAGCGCCGACTCGGCCCGGATCTTCGATGCTCAAGGTGGCCTCCTTGAATCGTTCAGCTGGACCGCACACGCCGCGGTCACGTACGGCCGCTGCCCGAACGGCACCGGCGCGTTCGCGAGCAGCTCGGTGTCGACCAAAGCCGCGGCCAACAGCTGCGGAACGACCCCACCTTTGAGCTCCTGGCCCGGCGCCGATCTGGTCCACACCGTCGACGGCGTGAGCGTGTTCGGCGGCAACCTGAGCGATCTGGTCTACCAGCCTGCTGCCGGTGCGTCCGCGAACGTGCTCTGGGGCGTGCGCAACGGTCCCTCGACGCTGTTCCGGCTCGTCGACAACGGCTCGATCTGGACGCCCGATGCCAACAACGGCTGGAGCGCAGGCAAGACGCTGCGCTACCCGAACGGCCTGGGCAGCCCCGATGCCGAGGGCGTCACGCGGGCGGAGCTCTCCTCGGCCATGTACGTGGCCACCGAACGCGACAACGATCACGGCACCGTGAACCGGTACAGCCTCCTGCGGTTCGATACCGACCAGTCCGGCGCCGAGCTGACTGCGACCCACGAGTGGAACCTGACCGCCGATCTGCCCGCCGTTGGCACGAACCTGGGCCCCGAGGGCCTCACCTGGGTTCCCGATCGCTTCCTGGTGATCAATCGCTTCTTCGACGAGGCAAGCGGTCACACCTACACGCCGTCGACCTATCCAGGTCACGGGACCGGACTGTTCTTCGTCAACCTCGAATCCAATGGGGTGATCTACGCCTACGCACTCGATCATTCAGGATCAGGTTTCGTTCGCGTCGCCACCATCAACAGCGGCTTCTCGGTCGGCAAGACGGTCTACTTCGACCGCGAGACGGGCTATCTCTGGACCGAATGCGGCGCGGCCTGTGGCAACCAGGCGACCATCCTCACGATCGACGTCACCGGCAAGTTCCAGGTCCTCCGTCAGTTCGCGAGTCCCAGCTCGATGCCGAACATCAAGAACGAGGGGATCGCGATCGCGCCCGAGTCTCAGTGCGTGGCCGGCAAGAAGCCGTGGTTCTGGACCGATGACGGCGAGACCAGTGGCCACGCGATCCGCGCCGATTCGATCCCCTGCGGTCGCTTCCTTCCGGATCCGAACGACATCGACAACGATGGGGTCCAGAACGCGGCCGATGACTGCCCGGTCGTTGCGAACGCGGACCAGGCCGACGCCGACGGCGACAGCTCGGGAGACGCGTGCGACGCGTGCCCGCTCGACGCGGCGAACGACATCGATGGTGACGGGGTTTGTGGCAACGCCGACAACTGCCCTACGATCGCGAACGCCGACCAGGCCGACGCCGATGGCGACGGGCTCGGCGACGCGTGCGACGCGTGCCCACTCGACGCGGCGAACGACATCGATGGTGACGGGGTTTGTAGCAACGCCGACAACTGCCCCACGATCGCGAACGCCGACCAGGCGGATGTCGATGGCGACGGGCTGGGCGACGTGTGCGATGCGGACGATGACAATGATGGCGTTCTGGACACGACGGATGCCTGTCCGCAGACAGCGCCCGGCTCGGTCGTCGACGCGAGCGGTTGTTCGATCGCGGACCTCGTGCCATGTGCCCAGCCGCGCAGCGGCGGTATGTGGAAGAACCACGGCGCCTACGTGAGCGCGACGGCGCACGCGGTCCATCAGTTCGTTGCTTCTGGCCTCATCACGGCTGCCGAAGGCCATGCGATCAAGTGCGCCGCTGCGAGCTCGAGCTGCGGCAAGTAGCCTGACCCCGGCTTCGCGCTGATCTCACCGGATGCGCCCGGCCCCGGTGCCTGATGTCATGGTCGTGCGGCCCCAACGCAAGACAGCACCCCGTACGGGTGTGTGAACGTGCTACGCATCGCAGGTGGCACGTGACGACGACGATCACCCGGACGAGGTCCCACGGGGCGATGTCCGGCTGACCGACCTGCCCCGCGCTGCGGGCGGCCTCGGGGCGTTGTGGTCCACCGCGCGTCACCTGCAGCGCGACTCTGGCCTCGTGCGCGGCAGCAAGGCCTTGCTTGCAATGAACCAATCGGACGGCTTCGACTGCCCCGGCTGTGCGTGGCCGGAGCCCGCCGCCGAGCACCGCGCGCGCCTCGAGTTCTGTGAGAACGGCGCGAAGGCGCTGGCCGAGGAGGCAACCACGGCGCGCGCAACGCCGGACATGTTCGCGGCGGCATCGATCGACCAGCTGCGCGGGCTGTCCGACTTCGAGCTCGGCCAGCTCGGCCGGATCACCCACCCGATGGTGCTCGAGGGCCGGCACTACCGGCCGATCGCGTGGGAGCAGGCCTTCGAGCTCCTCGCGAACGAGCTGCGCGCTGCGGGACCGGAGGCGAGCGTGTTCTACACCTCGGGGCGCACGAGCAACGAGGCGGCGTTTCTGTATCAACTGGTCGGCCGGATGTTCGGCACGAACAACTTCCCCGACTGCTCGAACATGTGCCACGACTCGAGTGGCGTCGCACTCTCGGAGGTGGTCGGCGTCAACAAGGGCACGGTCTCGCTCGGCGATTTCGAGCATGCGGACCTGATCCTCGTCGTCGGCCAGAACCCGGGCACGAACCATCCGCGGATGCTGATCACGTTGCGGGCGGCCGCGAAGCGCGGTGCGACGATCGTGGCGATCAATCCGCTGCGCGAGGTCGGCCTGACCCGATTCAGCCATCCCCAGAAGCCGCTCGATGTGTTCGGCGGGGTCGAGCTCGCGAAGCACTTCGTCCAGATCCAGATCGGCGGCGATCAGGCGTTCTTCCTGGGCGTCGGCAAGGCCGTGATCGAGCGCGACCTCGCCGCCTCGCGAACCAGCGCCGGGACCGACGAGATCTCGACCGTCACCGATCTCGGATCCGTGCTCGATCTGCTGTTCATCGGCGACCACACCGACGGGTTCCTTGCATGGCGCGCCCATGCGCTCGCCACGCCGTGGCCGCTGATCGTCGAGCGGTCCGGCGTCGACGAGAAAACCATCCGTCAGATCGCCGAGCTCTACATCGACGCCAAGGCGGTGATCGCGTGCTGGGCGATGGGCCTCACGCAACACAAGCACGCGGTCGTCACGATCCAGGAGATCGTCAACCTCATGCTGCTGCGCGGCAACGTCGGCCGCCCCGGTGCCGGCCTGTGCCCGGTGCGTGGCCACTCCAACGTGCAAGGCGATCGCACGATGGGGATCTATCACCTCCCCCGCCCGGCCTTTCTCGACGCCCTCGGTGCGACGTTCGGCTTCTCGCCCCCGCGGACACCGGGTCACGACACCGTGTCGACGATCCACGCGCTCGAGGCTGGCGAGGTCGGGGTGTTCATGGCGCTCGGCGGCAACTTCGCGTCCGCGGTCCCCGATACGCCGCGCGCGATGCGTGGCCTCGAACGCTGTGCGCTGACGGCCTCGGTCTCGACCAAGGTCAACCGAACGCACCTCTATCCCGGCACGCGCGCGCTGATCCTGCCCTGTCTCGGCCGCAGCGAGATCGACGTGCAGGCCGGTCGCGAGCAGTTCGTCACCGTCGAGGATTCGATGAGCATCGTGCATCGCTCGCAGGGCGTGCTGCGGCCGGCGAGCCCGGAGCTTCGCAGCGAGCCCGCGATCGTCGCTGCCCTCGGTCGCGCCCTGATCGGCGATCGCGTGCCGTGGGACGCCCTGGCGGGCGACTACGACCGGATCCGCGACACGATCGCGCGCGTCGTGCCGGGGTTCGAAGACTTCAACCTTCGGGTCCGGACACCGAGTGGCTTCCAGCTGGCGAACACCGCGCGCGACGGCACGTTCGCTTCGGTCGGCGGCCGCGCCAAGTTCACCGTCGCCACGCCGCCGGATCTCGCCTTGCCGCCCGGCCGGCTGCGCCTGATGACGATCCGCAGCCACGATCAATACAACACGACGATCTACGGGCTGGACGATCGCTATCGCGGGATTCGCGATCAGCGCCGCGTGGTGTTCGTCCATGCCGCAGACATGGTCGAGCTCGGCCTGATCGAGCGCCAGGTCGTCGATCTCGTGTCCGAGTGGGAGGACGGCGAGCGCGTCGCCGAGGCGTTCATCGTCGTGCCCTTCGATCTCCCGCGCCGCTGCGCCGCCGCCTACTTCCCGGAGGCGAATCCCCTGATCCCGCTCGACAGCGTCGCCGATCGATCGCGCACGCCGACCTCGAAGTCGATCGTGATCCGCGTCCGGCCGCGCGCGCTACCAGCGGATGGTTAGCGCTGCGCCCTGGGTGTCTTGCGTGAGCACGGGCACGATTGCCACCTCACCGGGTTTCTTGCGCGCTGCGACCGGCGGCTGCTCGTCACCACCGTCCCGCAGCCACAGGATCAACATCACGGCCGAGAACACGCCGAGCCCGGCGGTCGCAGCCCAACCGTAGTTGGTCCACTTCTGAAACTTGCACGACTTGTCGAGCTCGTCCTGCCGGATGTAGACGCCCTCGGCGGCCACCTGGTCCGCGGTCTTTCCGCAGTCCTTGTCCGTGAAGTCGTCCGTGCGCGGATTTACGAACCCGTCGACCGTGGCGATCGTGATCCGCTTCTGGGACGTCTGGTACCCACGGTAGCTGTACCCGACAAACCCGAGCGCCAAGGCCGTCAGCGTGGCGCCGCCGAAGAACAGGTTCCGGCTCACGTGGCTCTTCTTGCCGTCGCCGCCGCCACCACCACCACCACGCTCCTTCTCGACGAGCTTGGCCGTGAGCTCGGTCGCCTCGCCCCGGTGGATGACCACGGTCTGCTGGTAGCGCTCGTACCCGTCCGACTCGATCCCGACCGTGTGCCGGCCGTCCGAGAGCCCGGTGATCGTGGCCGTGCCGTGCACGAGCTTGCCCTTGAGGCCTTCATCGATCATCACGCGCCCGTGATCGCTGTTCGCGGTGACGACGAGCGAGCTCGGCGTGTCTTCCGGTGCGAGCTTGAGATAGAGCTTCTTCGCGAACGGAGCGATCGGACCGTCGATCGGGAGATCTCCGCCGGTCTGATCCGCCAACGCCTTCGCCTTGACGTCGAGCAGCTTGAGCGTGACCTTGTAGCTATCGGCCTTCTTCTCGACCCGGCCGTACATCACGACCTGCGCCGCGAGGCCCGCGCCGATCACCGCCATGCAGGCAGGGGCTTCATTGTCGCAGCTCATGAGGAGCTTCTCGTCGGTCAGCTCCTTGTCGCTGTTGGGTGCAACCGTGTAGCCGCCGCCACCCAGCTTTGCGCGAGCGCGCAGCTCCTTGGTGAGCTTCCGCGCAAGGTCGGTGGTGTCGGGTTCGACGCCCTGGGCGCCCGGGGCAGCTTCGAGGCCCAGGATGGCGATCTTCGGCTTCTCCGCCCAGGCCGTCTGCCCGAGGCAGACAGCCAAGACCAGGCCAGTCGCGGTTAAGAGCCGTGCCCTGAGCATAGGCTGCCGATCACCAGTCGAACTGAAGCGTCGCACCACCACCGTCCGGGGTCACCACCGGAGTGATCGCGAGCTCGCGCTTCTTCTTGCGACCGCCATTGCGAGCCACCGGCTTGCCTTCGCTGCCGGAGTCGTGAACCACGAACGCCATCACGAACGTGCCGATCATGGCGACCCCGAACAAGCCGGTCGCGATGCCGCCGTACTTCTGCCAGCGGTAGTACTTGCAAGAGCTGTCGAGCTCGGCCTGGTTGAACGTCACCGAACCGTCACCCGACTTTCGGCCACAGTCGTCCGGCGTGAAGTCGGCGGCCTGGCCCGTGGCGTGGATGTTGTCCTTGTGCTTCCGCATCTGCACGTAGCTGTAGAGCAGGAAACCTGCGGAGCCGACCTCCAGCACCGAGGAGGCGTAAAACGCCGGCTTCCAGAAGTTCGACTTCGGCCTCTGATCGATCGTGCCCTCGGTGCTGAGGGTCTCGCCCGGGCCGCTGGTCTTCCTTGGCAGCTCGAGCAAGGTCGCGTTCTGCGGCAACGTCTCGCCGTCACGGATGCTGATCTGGGTCTCGTAACGCTGGTAGTCCTTCGCCTCGATCGCGAGGGTGTGACGGCCTTCCGCGACGCCGCTGATCGTCACCGCGCCACTGCTGAGGTTGCCCTTGACGTCCTCGTCGAGCAGCACGGTGCCGCGATCGATGTTCGCCTTGACGACGAGGGTACCGCCGCTCGAGACGCCGACGAGCTTGCCGTACCAGTTCTTGGCGTGCGTGCTGACCTTGACCCCGCTCGCCTCGCTGATCGGTACCACCTCCACCGCGGAGCTCACGAGCTGCTTGCGCGGAACGTTGAGCAGCTTGACCGAGACCTTGTAGGTTGCCTGGCCGTTCTGGGAGGACTTCTCGATCCGGCCATACAGCAGGACTTCGGCGCCGAGCTCGGCACCGATCGCAGCCATGCATGCGCTCGCCTCGGAGTCGCAGTTCTTGAGGAGCTTCTCGTCGATCAGCTCCTTGTCGCCACCAGGTGCGGCCGTGTACGGACCCGTGCCAGCCTTCGCACGATCGCGGAGCGCGTTCGTCAGATCCTTAGCGGCCTTCGTCGTGTCGGGGTCGATGCCACTGCCGTTGTCGATGACTTCGAGACCCAGGATCGCGATCTGAGGCTTGCCAGCCCAGGCCTTTCCGCCGAGACCAAGCAGCAACAACACAACACAAGCCAACGAAAGAACTCGGGTCATGGGTTCCTCGACCATCGAGTATACACGTCCAGCCGGCCCGGTTGGCGTATCCTGGCTTGCCGGATCGGGTCGAGCTACCGTGAAGGTGACCTACGTCATGCGGACGCTATCAGCCCGGATCCTCCTTGGTTTTACCGCGCTCACCATCACGTTCGGGGTGATCGTCGGGAACTTCGTGTGGAACCTACGCGAAGTCGAGGACGAGGCGTCACTCATCCTCCGTGGCTATGTGCCGCTGGCGCTGGCCTCGGGCGACCTGGTGCGCCGGCAGGACGAGCTCAAGAACTACCTCGACCAGGGCGTGCCCCACGCGATCCGGGCGGGCGATGTCCGCAACACGATCGCGACCCTGCGCGGGCTGCGCCAGAAGGCGCTCGACCAGATCGTCAGCCGGATCGAAAGCTTCCCTGCGCTGGTCGAGACCAACGGGGATGCCGCGACGGAAGGCTCGCAGCAGTTCGCGAGCACGCGGCCGATCGTCGAGAGCCTCGAGAAGGCGATCGCGGACGTCAGCGCACTGTACGACACGGTCCTGCTCGCGCCGCCAACCAGCGTGCCGAACAAGTCCGATCCGGAGTTTGCGGCGATCTACGCGGCGCTCGATCCGGCGCACAAGGCCGCGTTCGACGCGCTCGAGCAGATCCGCGAGGAGGAGCGCAAGATCGCTCGGTCTGCGAACAACCTGCGCGAGAACTACAGTCGCCGCACGACCTTGACCAAGGACTGGCTCGCGACCAACGAGCGCACGGTCCGGATTCGCGCGATCTACCTCGGCATCTCGGCCGTCCTGCTCGGCCTGTTCGTCACCATCTGGGTCGTGATCACGCTGCGTCCGCTGCGGCGATTGACCGAGGCGGCGCGCCGGATCGCGGCGGGCGACTACAAGAGCCTGATCCCGGAGACGGGTCCGACCGAGATCGCGGGGCTCGCCCGCGAGTTCAACTCGATGGGGCGCGCGGTCCAGCAGCGCGAGGAAGAGAAGCTGCGCGCCGCGCGGCTCGCGATGGTAGGCAAGATGGCCGCACAGATCGCGCACGAGGTGAGGAATCCGCTGTCGTCGATCGGCCTCAACACCGAGCTGCTCGAGGACGAGCTCGGCGTGAACGCCACCGAAGCACGCGAGCTGTGCCGCTCGATCCACCGGGAGGTCAACCGGCTCACCGAGGTCACCGAGACCTACCTCGGCCTGCGCGGCGGCAAACCGCGCCTCGCCCGCGAGTCGCTCAACACGATCATCGGCGACCTCGTGGGGTTCGTCCACAAGGACCTCGAGAGCAAGCAGGTCAAGCTGGCGACCGAGCTCGCGAGCGACGATCCGAGCGGGTACATCGACGCCAACCAGATCCGGCAGTGCTTGATCAACCTCGTCCGCAACGCCGCCGATGCGGTGGCAGCCAAGGGGGGCGGCCACGTCACGCTTCGCACGGGCCGCGATGCCGGGTGGGTGGTGATCGAGGTGCAGGACGACGGGATCGGTATCGCACCTGACCTGCTTCCCAGGCTGTTCGACCCGTTCTTCTCGACCAAGGAGGGCGGCAGCGGGCTGGGCCTGGCGCTAACTCAGCAGATCATCAGGGACCACGGCGGTGATGTGCGCGTCGCGAGTACCGTCGGACGTGGGACTACCTTCACCGTCAGCGTGCCCAGCGCGGCATGAGATCACGCGTTCTTGCGATCTCGCAGTCGGCGTAAGATCATTAACCCAAAGATGCCTGACGGGGAAGAGAAGCGGCGGGATACACGCGAGCCGGTAACGCTGCTCGTGGAGTACGAAGGGGCCGAGGATCTGATCGGCGACTTCACCGAGAACCTGTCGAGCGGCGGCACGTTCGTGACCACCAATCGTCCGCTCCCGATCGGCACCCACGTCCACCTCGTGCTGAGCTTTCCCGGCCTGCTCGAGCCGATCGCGATCGACGGCACGGTCCGGTGGATCCGTAACGAGGTCGAGACCGCCGGCGCCGGGATCGAGTTCGACGCCGGAGTCGGGCGCGATGCACTCGCAACGGTGATCGACCGGATCCGGAGCCGCGATCCACAGACCATGGCACGCATCCTCCGCGTGCTCGTGGTCGAGGACAACCCGCACGTCGCACAGCTGCTCCAGGAGGGCCTGAAGGGCTCGACCCGCCGCGGTGCCGCCGGCGGCGTCACCTACGTGTTCCGCAGCGCCGAGGATGGCCGCTCCGCGATCGAGATCCTGCGCAACGAGGAATTCGATGCGCTGATCATCGACGTCTACTTGCCGATCATTGACGGCCCCAAGGTGATCATGACGGCGCGGACCGAGCTCGGATTGACCACGCTACCGATCATCGCGGTCTCGGCCGGCGGTGACTCGGCGAGGCATTCGGCGCTCGAGGCCGGCGCGAACATCTTCCTCGATAAACCGATGCGACTGCGCCAGGTGATCGAGACGATGCATCGCTTGTTCGTGCTCTGATCGCACTGCGGCAGGGTGCGTCAGGTGGCGTCGCACCTTTGCAAAGCGACGTCGAATTGGTACGCACGGGGCCACCACATGGCCCTGGAGCGCACATGAAGAAACGACTGTTCGCGGCGACCATCGCGACGATCGCGGGATGCGGATCGAGCACCCCCGCCACGACGACACCGACCACCGAACCGCCACCCGTCGTGGCGCAGACCACGGTTGCTGCGTCCTCGACACAGAGCCCGACGACGCCCGCCAAGCCCAGGCCCGAGATCGGGACGTGGGGCTTCGATAGCAAGGGCATGGACAAGACGGTCGCGCCCGGCACCAACTTCTACCAGTACGCGAACGGCGGCTGGCTGAAGACCACGGCGATCCCGAACGACAAGTCCAACTACGGCATGTTCATCGCGCTGGCCGATCGCAGCGACGATCGCACGAAGGAGATCATCCTCGGTGCGAGCGGACCGGACGGCAGCGACGGTCAGAAGATCGCGGACTTTTACAAGAGCTTCATGGACGAGGCCGCGATCGAAGCGAACGGCATCAAGCCGATCCAGGCCAGGCTCGACGAGATCAACAAGATCAAGGACGTCAACGGCGTCGTGCTCGCGTTCGCGGCGAGTGCGCGGACCCAGATCACCAACCCGTTCACCACGATCGTCACCCAGGACGAGCGTGAGCCCGAGATGTACATCGCCAACATCAGTCAGGGCGGCCTTGGTCTGCCCGACCGCGACATGTATGACGCCAAGACCAAGCAGTTCGCGCCGCTGCGCGACGGCTACAAGAAGTACATCGGCGCGATGTTCACGCTGATCGGGATCAAGGACGCCGAGAAGCGCGCGGCCGCGGTCTACGCGCTCGAGGAGAAGATCGCCGCGACGCACTGGACCCGGGTCCAGAATCGCGATCCACAGAAGACGTACAACAAGCTGACGATCGCCGAGCTGCAGAAGACGGCGCCTGGCATCGACTGGAAGCCCTGGCTCAAGGCGGTCGGGCTCGAAGGCCAGCCGGCGGTCAACGTCAACCAGCCAACCGCCGTCGCCGCGACGAGCAAGCTGGTCAAGAGTCAGCCGGTTGCGGTGTGGAAGGATTACCTGACGATCCGCTTGCTCACCGAGACGGCGCCGCTGCTGCCGAAGCAGTTCGTCGACACGCACTTCGAGATGTTCGGCAAGACGCTGTCGGGAACGCCGCAGAACAAGGACCGCTGGAAGCGCGGGGTCGAGCGCGTCACCGGCGCCGTCGGCGAGGCCGTCGGCAAGATCTACGTCGCGAAGCACTTCACTCCGGAGACCAAGGCAAGCGCCGATCAGCTCGTGCACAACCTCCTCATCTCGATGGGCCAGCGGCTCGACGCGCTGACCTGGATGAGCCCCGAGACCAAGGCGAAGGCGAAGGAGAAGCTCGCGACCTACAACCCGAAGATCGGGTATCCGAAGAAGTGGCGCGACTACTCCACGCTCAAGGTTGTCGCCGGCGATGTCGTCGGCAACGAGGAGCGCGCCTCGCAGTTCGAGTACAACCGCCAGCTCGCCAAGCTCGGCAAGCCCGTGGATCGCGATGAGTGGGGCATGCTGCCGATGACGGTCAACGCCTACTACAATCCGGTTCTGAACGAGATCGTGTTCCCTGCGGCCATCCTCCAGCCTCCGTTCTTCGATCCCAACGCGGATGATGCGGTCAACTACGGTGGCATCGGCGCCGTGATCGGCCACGAGATCAGCCACGGGTTCGACGACCAGGGTGCGCAGTACGACGCCAAGGGTGCGCTCAAGAACTGGTGGAGCAAGGAAGACACCGACAAGTTCAAGACCGCCACCGCGATGCTCGTCGCGCAGTACAACGCCTACTGCCCGTTCCCCGCGGCCGGTGACAAGCCTGCTCAGTGCGTCAAGGGCGAGCTCACGCTCGGCGAGAACATCGCGGATCTCGCCGGCATCACGGTCGCCTACAACGCGTACAAGCTCGCGCTCAACGGCAAGCCCGCACCAACGATCGATGGCCTGTCCGGAGATCAGCGGTTCTTCCTCGGCTGGGCGCAGGTCTGGCGCCGGCTCTACCGCGACCCGGAGCTGATGAATCGGCTCGTCACCGATCCGCACAGTCCGTCGGAGTTCCGCGCCTCGGTCGTGCGCAACCTCGATAGCTGGTACGACGCGTACGCCGCAAAGGACGGCGAGGCCCTGTTCCTCGCACCCGACAAGCGCGTCAAGATCTGGTAGCGATCGCGACCGACCGCGCGCTCACGTGTCTATCGACGCGTGGGCGCGTTGTTCGTTTCGGTCACAGATGCGTCACGACGGCGATGCCGATCGCGATCACGATCACGAGCAGCACGAACTTCATGGCCCACCGGATCGTCGCCTCTCGCCGGTCCACGTGGTCGGCGGTCGTGTCCTTGCGCGGCATGACGATCGTCGCGTCCGCCATGCTCGGCCTGTCCGACGGCGGTGGCGCCTCGACCGGCGGTCGCGGCGGCACCATGCGGGACGGGGGCGTCGCCGGGATCGTGGGGGGCATCGCGCGCGGCGGGATCGCCGGAGTCTGCGTGCGTGGCGAGGTCGGTGGGATCGCAGGCGTCAACGTGCGCGGCGCAGCCGGCGGGATCGCCGGGGTCTGCGTGCGTGCCGGTGTCGGTGGCGGGGCGATCGGCGGTGTCGGCGGCGGTGACAGGGTGCGTGGCACGGGTCGCGCGGCCACGACGGGCGGCGGCGGCAAGGGTGGTGGTGGCGCCGCCGAGAACGTCGTGGATTCCTGGACCGGGCGCGGCGTCCGCAAGGCCTCGGGAGGGACCGCCGTGGGTCTCGGCACGGTCGCGGCGGGCTCGGACACCGCCGACATGCGGGCCGACACGATCGCTCGCCGGATCACGACGGTGCGTTCCTCGTTCACGGTCGCGGCCCGCTCGTCGCTGACCGCGAGCAGCGCATCGAGCGTGGTGCGAAGGTCGGCGGCGTCGTAGCGCTCGACCGCGTCGCGATGCAGGCAACGCAGCACGATGCGGTCGAGATCGCCCGGCACGTTGACAAACTTCGACAGCGGCGGCGGCTGCTTCAGCACCGCCGCGAGCGCGCTCGATGCACTGGTCGCCTCCGCAAACGGCGGCCGCCCGGCGATCATCTCGTACATCACGATCCCGAGCGTGTAGATATCGGTTCGCCCGGTGATCGCGCCGCCAACCATCTGCTCGGGCGACATGTAGTCCAGCGTGCCGATCATCTGGCCCGCCATCGTGACGTCGGCCTGGTCGAACTGGCTGTCCTGCAGGATCTTCGCGATCCCGAAATCGAGCACCTTCACGAAGTCCTCGTCGTCGCCGATGTGCTCGAGGTGAATGTTCGTGGGCTTCAGGTCGCGGTGAACGATGCCGAGCGCGTGGGCCTCGGCGAGCGAGTCGCACACGCCGCGCGCGATCGCGACCATCCGCCGCCAGGGGAACTTGCCGTGCGCGCGAAACCGCTCGTACAGCGTGACGCCATGGAGCAGCTCCATGACCATGTACATCGTGCCGTCCGGGGCTTCGCCAAGCTCGTAGGCGGCGATCGTGTGCGGGGAGCGCAGCGTGGTCAGCGCGGCGCCCTCGCGCTCGAACCGCGCGATCACACCGCGATCCGAGGCGAACCGCGCATGCAGGACCTTGATCGCGACCTCGTGGTTCGAGGCGATATGACGGGCACGGTAGATCGCACCGAACCCGCCGGCCGCGAGCCGGAACTCGATACGGTATCTGCGATCGAGGATCGCGCCAACGAGCGGATCGACGCGCTCGATCACCGTGCGGTCATTCAGGTCCTTGCCGCTCACGTCAGATCACAGTTCCCCATTGTCGTCAGTCGCGGCCAGGCATGCAATGGTTTAGGCATCACGCCTGCAAGCGCGTTACGTCAGGCACGCGGACGATCGCGTGGCTGCGATCCACGACATCGGACTACTTCAGCTTCGCCTTGAGCTCGAGCGCTTCGGCGTTCTCCGGCTCGGTCTTCATCGCGAGCGCGAGCGCGGCCCTGGCTTCGACCTTCTTGCCAGCCGCGAGCAGCGCCTTCGTGCGGCCGATGTGAACGAGCGCCGGGCGGCGCGGCGGTGGGTTCGTCAGCAGCATCGTGTCGTAGGTGAACAGCGCCTTGTCGCCCTGGTTGAGCTCGAGGTACGCGCGCGCGAGGTTCAAGAGGATCTCGGTGTCCTGCGGGTTGATGAACGTCGCCATCTCGCCGTACGTGCGAACCTTGGCCCAGCTGGCGAGCTTGCCGTACTCGATCACGAGCTTCTTGAGCGGTGCGAGATCCATCTGCTCGATGAACGCGAAGTGCTCGAGCTCGACGAGCGCCTTCGGCATCTGGCCGGCTTTCTCGTAGAGCTGCGCCAGCTCCTGGTACGGAGCGCTGCGCTCCGGGTCGAGTTTCTTCGCCGCACACAGCTGCTTCTCGACCTCGGCCAGGTTCTTGTCGCCCTGCGCGAGCTGAGCGAGCCGCGAGCGGAGATCGAAGTTGTCGTGACCGTCGGCGATCAGGCCTTCGAACAGCGCCTTTGCCTTCGGCATGTCGCCCTGGTGAAGCGTGACTTCGGCGGTGATGTAGCGCGCGATCGGCTGCTTGGCGTCGAGCGTGAGCGCCGTGGTCGCGAATACCATCGCCTTCTCGGCGTCACCGGCGTAGTAGTACGCGAGCGCGACGTTCGCCTTGGCCTTGGCGTCCTTCGGAGCGGCATCCGCGGCGATCTCGAGCTTGGTGACGTCGTCGAACCCGCGGGTCGGCAGCTTGAACGTGCCGGCGTACGGCTTGAGCCGAATGTCGAGGTACTTGCGAAAGTCGACGTCGAGCTGCGCGATCGTCTTGCCGCTGATCATCTTCAGGACTTCCGGGGTCTCCTTGCCCTTGCCGTACAGCTTGAGCGCCTCGACGATCTTCGGGAAGCCGTAGGTCTGGATCAGATACTCGACCGTGACCGCAGACTGGTAGTACGCGACGACGACGGCGCTCGTGTCGGGCTGCATGAACTCCGAGTTGAGGTTGCCGATCGAGGGCAGCGTGCCGTTCGCGACCGCGCCCCAGAGATCGGTGTCGTTCTCGCGCCGCCAGTCGGGCCGCGCGACGAGGGTCTCGTACTCGCTCAGGCCCTCGGTGAACCAGCGAGGTACCCGCGAGTTCGACAGCTGGATCGCGAACACGTGCCCGAGCTCGTGCCACAGCACCATGCCCCAGTTGATGTCGCCGTTCGCCGGTGACATCGCGGTGATCACCTGACCGAAACACACGCCGAGTGCCGCGATATCGGGCAGCCCGACGGTGCGAATCCCGTAATCGTTGCGATCGGCGTAGAGCTCGAGCGTGACCGGCGTCTTCGGGGTGAAGCCATAGCGCTTCACCATGTCGGCGAACGCCTTCTCCATCGTCGGCTCGAGATAGCGCGAGAGGACCGCCTTCTCGTCGTTGTGATAGCGGATGCGGAAGCTCTTCGTGGTTCCGAACGTGTACTCCTTCGGGATCGTCTGCTTGAACAGGGTGCGCGTGTTCAGCGTGCGAGCGTTGTACTGATCGCCGGCCCACGACTTGTCGAGCCAGTCCATGCCCTCCTTCTCCATGCCGAGCCGCAGGTACCCGAGGCCGGCTCCCGCCATCGCCTCGTAGAAGTCGGGCTTGAGCTTGACCGCATCCTTCTCGAGCTCGATCGCTTCGACGTAGCGGTGCTCGCGGACTGCCGAGCGCGCGACGATGCGATAGAGCTCCGCGTACGCGGGATCGATCGCGAGTGCCTTCAGCCTCTCCGTGTCATAGCTCTTCGCGTCGTCGCGCAGCCAGGCGACGGTTGCCTTCATCGCGATCGCTTCGACGTCGTCCTTGTTCGCAGCGAGCACGCTATCGAGCGTCTTGGTCGCCGCATCCCACTGGTTCTGATCGATCTCGATCGATGCGCGGACCCGGAGCGCGCGCGCATTCCTCGGATTGACCGCGAACGAGGCATCGAGGTGGTGGCGAACCGCGGCGAGGTCGTAGCGAGTCTCGACGATCACCTGGGCCATCGCGGCGTGGGCTTCCGGATCGTTCGGGTTGACCTTGAAGACCTCCTCGAGCGTCTGCTCGGCGAGCGCGGCGGCGTACTTCTGCAGGAACAGATCGGCCCACGCGATCCCGGCGTCGGTCGCCTGCGGTCGAAGCTTCAGCGTCTCGCGGAACGCATCGTTGGCGAGCTGGAACTGCGAGGTGAGCTGGGCGGCGATCGCCAGCTGATAGGTCTGCACCGGATCATCGAGGTTGAGCTTGTTCGCGTCGCTCTCCTTGATCGTGGCGTCGAACAGCTCCTTCGCCTTGAGCACGTCGCCGAGCGCGAGGCGCGTCCGCCCGAGCGCAGTGCGTACCGATCGATCATCGGGATGATCCTTGAACAGCTGCTCGAGATCCGCGCGCGCTTCCTTGGTGCGCCCGGTCGTCTGGCGGAGCTCGTCGAGCACGATGCGCGCCTCGATCGCCTGCGCATCCTTGCCCTGCGCGATCGGAGCGAGCGTGGCCTCCGCGGCCGCGTAGTCGCCGGTCGCGAGCTGGGCACGCCCCAGCAGGGTGCGCGCCGCCGGTTGATCCTTTCCGGTAACCTTCTTCAGCTCGGCGATCGCGACCTTGTAGTCACCGGCGACGAGCTTGTCGCGGCCGGTTGCGAGATCGGCGCGGGCGATACCCCTGCCGGCCATCACGAACAGGCATGCGAGTCCCAGCGCCGTCACGCAGCGCTCGCGTGCTCCCTGACTCGCTCCACTCGTCCTGGCAGTCATGCCCTCGAATCTGTGCGACGGAGGTACCCCTGTCAAACCCCAGTGGTAAGCTCCCTGCGTGGCGGAGCCCTCGAAGGAACCGGTGGTGAGCTTGCAGGGGCTCTACACCGCGTGGGATGCGTTCCTGAAGCAAGCGATTCGTGAGTATTACGACCGTGGCTGGACGACGCGTAAGGGAAACTTCATCGCGCTCCTGATCGCCGCGGGCCAAACGTCGCTCGCGCTCGCCAAGGACTCGGTCGTCGATGGATCGGGCACCAAGAAGGTCGCGATCGGCGCGGGCCTCTTGCTCGCGCTGCGGATCGGCTTGCGCTACGCGCTCGGCGGCCCGCTCGGCCTCGTGCTCGGTGTCGCCGCCGGGGCCTCGATGATCTCGTTCTTCATTCGCAATCAGAAGGACATCATCAAGAAGGTCGGCGGCTATCGCACGGTGATCGCTGACACGCAGAAGCGATATGATGAGGTGCAAGCGGGCTGGCGTGATGGGAAGTACCAGGTCACCGATCGCAACCTCATGATCGATGGACTGATGAAGCAGTTCATCACCCAAGTCGACGAAGCGTGAACCGTAGCGTCGTCGCACTGATCGCGATCGGCGTCCTCGGCACGGGGCTCGGCGGAGCCCACGCCGGACCCGACAAGCACACGCCCGCACCCGCACCTACCCCACCACCGGCTCCCGATGGCGCTGGCGGTCGGTCGCAACCGAAGCCCGCCGATGATCGCCGGATCGTCGGCATCCTCGACATCCGGGTCGATGGCGTGCCCGACGAGGTGAAGGAGAGCTTTCAGGGCGCGCTCGAGCAGCAACTCGACTCCAAGCACTACTGGCTGGCCGGCCGCTCGCGCATCAAGCAGATGATGATGAGCTCGACGAAGTGGACGGAGGGCTGCCTCGTCGGTGCGTGCCTCGGCGAGATCCGGGCGCAGACCGGGGCCGAGCTCGTCTTGCTCGCGGCGTTGACCGGATCCGGAACCAGCTTCGGGTACGTCGTCACGCTGGTCCGCACCGATACCGGGCGCGTGCTGCAACAGGAATCGGATCGCTGCGACGTCTGCACGGTCAACGAAGCCGTGACCAAGGCAACGCTCGCGACGATCGGCTTGCTCAACAACGTTCCCGAGAAGCTGCCCGACGAGGCGGCCGAGCAAGGCGCCTCGGTCGACGTCGCCGTCGGCAGGGTCCAGACCGAGCTGGTTGCCCACCAGAAGCATACGAGCCGGGTTGGCATCGTGCTGACCGTGCTCGGCCTGGTCGCGGCCGCGACGGGGATCACGCTGTACGTCACGCAAAGCCGGCCGGACTGGGCGTTCGCGACGGCGATCGGCGGCGGCGGGATGACGGCGAGCGGCGTGGTCGTTCTCACGTTCTGAGCGAACAGACGGTGTTACGGTCGCGACGGAATGCGACCGATCCAGCCGATCCAACCGATCCGAGCCATGATCCTGCTGGGGGTTGCGGCGTGCGCAAATCCAGTGCCAACGACCGCGCTGTTCGCGATCCCGGGCGGGTCCACGGCGGACGACTTCTATGCGCTGCCATTCCCCAGCGATCTGCGCCGCCACGATGACGGATCGCTCGATCTCTCGCAGTTTCCGACCGCGAGCCTGCTCTTCGAGCAGTACCGGGTCGAGATCGAGAAGCTCGACGGCTTCGGGCTCAATCAGGCGATCTTCGCCCGCTTCGATGGTGCGCTCGATCCAGCCTCGCTGCCTGGACCGGCCGCGTCGATCGAGGCCAACGCCTCGGTGTACCTCGTCAACGTGGATCCCGCGTCGCCGGACCGCGGCGTGCGCTCGCCGCTGATCGTGACGTTTCGGGGCGCGGCGGGTGCCACGATCGGTGCGAACAACCTCGTCGCCAGACCCTATCCCGGGTTCGGTCTCGCCGACGGCACGACGTACGCGCTCGTGATCACCAACCGGGTCCGCGGCGCCCGCGGCGGTAGCGTGGAGCCGTCCGCGGATCTTGTCGCGCTGCTCGGCGATGCGGCCGATGCGCCGACGCTGCGCGCACGCGAGGTGTACGCGCCGCTGCTCGACTATCTCGACGAGCCGGGCGGCGACGAACGCAGCGACGTCGTCTCGGCTGCGGTGTTCACGACTCAGCACGCGACGAACATCGTTCCCGCACTGCGGAAGGCCGTGTTCGCGGCCCCTGCACCGATCGCGGCGAACATCGTCGCCAGCACGGTGATCACCGACTTCAAGGAATTCACCGGCACGTATCTGGCGCCGAACTTCCAGACGGGTACGGTGCCCTACCAGCACCCGCCGGACGGCGAGATCAAGATCGGCAGCGATGGCGCGGCGGTGATCGCGCGGACCGAGACGATGCGATTCGCACTCACCGTGCCGCCCGGGCCAACGCCGGCAACCGGCTGGCCGATCTGCATCTACGCGCACGGCACGGGCGGCGACTATCGCTCGTTCATCGAAGACGGCACCGCGACGCGGCTCGCACAGCAAGGGATCGTGGTGATCTCGACCGATCAGGTGCTGCACGGCCCGCGCAACCCGGGTGGCGATGCCGAGCTCGATTTCTTCAACTTCGGCAATCCGTACGCCGCGCGTGACAATGCGTTGCAAGGCACCGCCGACGCGTTCGCCCAGCTCCGGCTCGCGCTCGGCCTCGCGATTCACGACGGGGCGCGCACGATCACCGTCGATCCGGAGCGCGTCTACTTCTTCGGTCACTCTCAGGGCGGCGTCACCGGCCCGGGCTTCGTGGCGTTCGAGCCCTCGCTCACCGGCGCGGTGCTGTCCGGCACCGGCGGGCTGCTCTACATCAACCTGCTCCACAAGACCAATCCGCTCGATATCCCCTCGCTCGTCGAGGCCGCGTTGCGCGAGACCCCGCTCGACGAGAACAGTCCTTCGCTCGCCCTGCTCCAGATGTGGGTCGAGCGCGCGGATGGCGCGAACTACGCGCCGATGATGGTGCGCAAGCCGGCGACCGGACCCGACGGGACGCGGCTCGCGCCGCGCAACATCTTCCAGACCGAGGGCTTCACCGATACGTACTCGCCCAACCTTGGGATCGAAGCGTTCGCGACCGCGCTCGGCGGCGATCTCGTGCAGCTTCCCGACGAGAAGGCGGTCGATGGCCTGACGCTGCGCAACCGGACCGTCATGTCGGTGCCGTTCACCGGCAATCTCAACGGCGCGACCGCTGTGCTCGCGCAGTACAAGCAGCGCTCTGGATCCGATGGCCACTTCGTCGTGTTCGATATCGCCGCGGCCGGCCAGCAGAGCTCGGAGTTCCTCGGTACGCTCGCGCGCACCGGCAAGGCGACCGTCGTCGCGCCGCACTGAGTACGGTGTTCACACAAGCGCACCCCACGGAGCCTCGGCCATCGAGGCCATCGAGCTGATCACCAGACTGGTTTGGAAACGGCACCAGGGGTCACCGCCGCGCGGGTGATCGTCACCGAGCCGCGGCGGGTCACGCCCGTCGACACGTCGTCGTAGGGCGCGGTTCGCTGGAGCACATTGGCGAGCTCGGTCCGGTTGCTCACCCCGAGTCGCACGAACACCTCCTTGAGCCGACCCTTGACCGTGTTGATCGAGATGTCGAGCGCGTCGTGGATCTCCGCGTTCGTGAGGCCGCGGGCAGCAAGCAGGGCGACCTCCTGGGCGCGAGAGCCGAGGCGCTCGTGGGTGGGCGCATCCGCGACGGCACTGACGCCACGGCGCGCACACCAGACGGAGAGATAGGACGCGATCACACAGAGATCGCGCTCGAGCGTGGAAGAGAGCGGCGCGCGGCGGCCGTAACCGAGCGAGCCGAGCAGCCCACCTGGCTCGATGATCGGCAGTGCGATGTTCTGCAACTCGGCGCTCGACAGGCCGATGAACGCACCGACGTTCAGGCGCTCGGTGCCGACCGGGCCGAGTTGCTTGCGCAGCGCGCGAAACGCAGGGTCACCGGTCCAGGCCTGGAGGCTGACGCACGCCAGCCGATGCCGGTCGGTGATCGCCGCGATGTTGTCGACCGCCACGCTCGGTGACCCGCTCGACCGATGCAGCATCACGACGCAGGCGACGCCGAACAGCCGCTTCGATTCGTCGCACACGATCGTCGCGGCATCGATGAATCGATCGGCGTCATCGAGCGTCTTCGCGAACTGGCGCATCTTGCGATCGATCGGAAGCGGAGCGTCAGACATCGGGGTCCTCGCCGCGAAACTTCCGCCGCAGCCGCTCGATCGCCGCGCGAACCAGCCGCTCGGCCTCGTCCGCGCCGCCGGCAAGCGCGAGCTCGCGCGCGATGTCGTGGTAGCTCGCACTCTGGGTCCACATCTCGAGTGCCGAGAGCTGCGGTTCGGGCACGTTGCCAGCCGCATAGCGCAGCAGCTCGAGCGCCGTGCCGCGCAGCGTGACCGGCGGGCGCTCGCCGACGATCCGGCTGTGCGACGGCAGCTGCGTCGTCTCGATCCACTCCCCGGGGGCGCTGCCGCGATCCGGATCGCGCCTGCGATCGATGTAGTTCCCGTGACCGCGCTGATAGTCGATGCCGACGCGCTTCGCCACGACGCGAAGCCACGGCTTGAACGCGAGCTGTGGCCGGCTTCGCCGGGTCTCGACGTAGAGCTTCAGCCGGTGAAACCCGTCCGCGTGCAGGCGCGCCATCACCTCGAGGATGATGTTGCTGCGTTCGTCATCGCGCCGGCCGATCGCTCCGAGAAACCGCGGGCTCGCGACGACGCGTTCGAGCCATGGCTCGAGATCGGCCCAGAGCTCGGTCCAGGCGATTGCATCACCCGCCGCGGCGCGCTCGACCATGAGCTCCAGCCGTACGTCATCCATGCTGTGTTCCGTCCCCGCCGCCTCCGGCCATGTTGACTGCACCACAAGAACTTCTTACGGACCCCGCGCCCACAACGTCACGCTCCCCGAAACCCTACGGATTGCAGCACGTGGCGAGCTTTTGGCGCTTTTTCGTCAGATCCATCTCGAGCACCGCCTTGACCACGAGGTCGCGTTCGTTCGAGGCCAGCTGGTCGAGGATCCCGACCGCGGTCGCGAGCTCCAGGCGTGCCAGGGCCAGGTCGTTGGCATCGAGCGCGGCGATCCCGAGCTCGTAATAGCCCTCGGCGCTCGAGAACAGCTCGTCCTTGAGCTTGTTCTGCGTCCCCGGCAGCGACTCCTGCGTGAGCCGCTGCAGGAACGTCGTCGACCGCTCCTCGTCGCGACCGTTGCGATACTGGATCACGAGCCCGAGGAAGCCGCCCATCGATGACAGCTGCTGCAGGAGGTGAGGATCACCGACCGACATCCGGCTTCCGATCGCGGCCGCGCTCGCCAGCTCGGACACCGAGGTCGCGATGTCGAGATTTGCCATCCGCCGGCCGTACTCGACGTGCATGTCGACCGCGAAGAACCAGTCGACATCGCCGGGTGCGTCCGCGAGGTTCTCGGTCGCGAGCAGGGCGGCCCGCTCGTGCCGCTGCCGGGAACCGACGAGATCGCCTGCCTCGAGCAGCGCGTTCGCGAGTCGATCTTGCGCCCAGGCGACGTGCCTGCGGAGCACGCGGTAGCCGAACCTCGCATGCAAGCGCTCCGCTTCGTCTGCGGCACCGCGGAACTCGACGACTGCATCGGCGCTGCGACCTGCCTCCTGCAGGAACAGGCCGAGCTTGTCGCGCGCGAGCAAATACTGCTTCAACGCGCTCTCGCTCGGCTCGTCCTCCGACACCAGTGCCTTCCAGACACCGACCGCGTCGCGCCGGTTCTGAACCGCGTCGGCCATCACGCCGCTGCCCTTGTGGACGTCGGCGAGAAACTCGAGCGACGCGGCGAGCTTCGCAGACGCACCGCGCGACCGATAGTAGTCGACCACCCGGGTCGCAACCCCCTCGAGCACGTCCGGTCGATCGAGGCTCGCGAGCTTCACGCTCAGATCGACCAGCATGAAGCTGACGAGGCCCTCGGCCTCGAGCCGGCGTTGCTCGGCGAGCCGGCTGGCATCCGCGGTGCGCGATCGCTCGCTGACGATCGTCGAGAACCCGGTGATCGACAGCACCATCACGATCGCGAGCGCGATGCTGGTGATCGCGACGACCGCGCGATGCCGGCGCAACCAGCGCGCGAGCAGCTGGCGGATCGAATAGCTGCGAGCGCCGACCAGCTGACCGGCCTGGAACCGGCGAAGGTCATCCGCAAGCGACTTGGCAGACGCGTAGCGCTCGCCGGGATCGCGCTCCATCGACTTCGTGACGATGCTCGTCAGGTCCGGTGGGATCAGTGGGACGAGCAACTGGATCGGCCGTGGCGCCGCGGTCCTCACCTGCTCGAGCACGTCCTCGGCGCGTGTCGCGCGGTACGGCGGCGAGCCGACCAGTACCTCGTACAGGATGGCGCCCAGCGCGTACACGTCGGCGCGCGCATCGACGACATCGCCGGCGGCCTGCTCCGGCGGCATGTAGGCCGCGGTCCCGATCACCGAGCCGCTCGCGGTGATCCCGCTCAGCGCAAGCGTCTGGCGATACGGGCCGACGTCGACCTCGTCTTCATCCGCGCGCGAGATGTCCTTCGCGAGCCCCCAATCGATCACGACCGTCTCGCCGTAGTCGCCGACGAGAATGTTTGTCGGCGTCAGATCGCGATGGATGATGTCATTCGCGTGCGCAAAGGCGACCGCCTCGGTCGCGGCGATCACGGCCGGCACCAGCTCCAGTCGCTCCTCGAGCGTCGCCGCCGCTTGCAGCTTGGCCTTCAGCGTCATCCCTTCGACGAGCCGCATCGAATAGAACGGCGCGCCGCCGGGCCAGCGCCCGATCTCGTAGATCGGCACGATGCCGGGATGCTGCAGCCGCGCGGTGATGCGAGCCTCGCGTTCGAACCGGGCGACCAGCATCGGCGTGCCGCCGACGAGCTCCTTGACCGCAACGCGCCGGCCGATCCGCAGATCGCGCGCCGCGACGATCCGTCCCATGCCGCCGCGTGCGACCTCGGGCCCGAGCTGGTACGCGGACGGATCACCCGGCGGAAAGCCGACGCTGCTGTCCTCGGAACCCGTCGGGGCCGAGACCTCGCGACATGCCGCGCAGGATGCGATGTGCTCGGCGATCATCGACAGCGACGCCGGATCTGTCTCGCCCTGGTCGCGCGCGACGATCAACAGCTCGATCAGCTCGCACAGCGCTGGTTCGCCCTGGTTCATCGCAACCACCAATTCCCTCCGAGCGCCTTCCTCCACCACACAGGGGTTCACGCGACAGCGCAATAGTGATCTCGGGCCATCTGCGGCAATTCCGTGTGCAGGACCCATTCGGGTACTGGTCTTTGCGCGGCAGACGTTCCAGTTTGCCACGTGGTGACGCCAGTGGATGGTGATCGGGGATCCTGCGTGAAGTTCCGTGACGTGCGTCCGTTCGGATCTCGCGTGGAGATCCGATGAGCCTTCTCACCTGGCCGCTGCACGTCCCACGCATGGTGATTCGCTCCGCGAAGCACGTCTGGGCAAACATCGTCGATGTCGTGCGGTTCGTGCAGGGTCTCGCGACCTGCGATGCACCCCGCACGCGCTACCTGCTGAATGCGACGACCGACGGCAAGCCGCTGCGCATGATGCTGACCTGCCCGGGCCACATCGAGGACGAGCTCCGGCGCTCGGGATGCTGGGAGCCCCACGTGGCGCGCGCCCTCGCGTTCTTCGTGCGGAGCGGCGGCACGTTCGTCGATATCGGCGCGAACATCGGCTATCACGCGCTGTGGGTCGCGCGCTCGCGGCCCGATGCGCGCGTGATGTGCTTCGAGCCCAACCCCGGCGTGCGCGCCGAGCTCGATCGCAACGTCGCGCTCAACGATCTCGATAACGTCGAGGTGCGCTCGTGTGCGCTCGGCGACCGCGAAGGCACGGTCGAGTTTCACGCGCAGACCGGCCGGTCGTACAACCGCGGATCCTCGAGCGTGCTCAAGAATCCGAACGTCGGGATCCGGTACGAGACGATCTCCGTGACGATGCGGATGCTCGACCACGAGGTCGGCCCCGACCTGCGCGTCGATCTGCTGAAGATCGACACCGAGGGCCTCGAGGTCGCGGTCCTGCGCGGCGCGCGTGCGCTGATCGCGCGGTGCCGGCCGATCGTGGTGTTCGAGTTCGAGTCGCGGTTCATGAAGGACCCGGGCCACGAGCTCCGCCAGCTTCAGGAGCTCCTGCCGCAGTACACGCTGTGGACGCTGAGCCACACCAACGCGGTGCTCGCGCCCTTCGACCCTGCCACGGTCGCGAGCCGGTTCTATCGCGCCGACTTGATCGCCCTCCCCGATCCACGTCGCCAGCTCGCGTGAGCCCGCGCACGATCGCCGCACCACCTGCCCACAGGGCGGCGACCGCCTCCGCGTGCTCGCCTTCCTGTCTCATCCAGAGGTCACCGCGCCGATCCTCGCCCACCTCGACATCGCCTCCGTGATCCGCGCTCGCACCCGCTCGCGCACCGCCCGACCAGCTCGACCTGTCGTGGCCGTGACCGTTTCGCCGCCGATCCACAGCGGCACGTCGCGGCGTCGAGACGGTGCGATACAGCGTGCTCGCCGTCGATCCTGACCTGGGCGGGCGGAACCGCGTCGCGACTGGAACCGCGTCGCACCCGTGGTCAGGACCGTAGCGACTCGCACAGCGCACCGGTCACCGCCGCGATCGTGTGCCGCGTCGCGGCCCGCGCTTGCGTGGCTTCGATGCCGGTCGCGCCGGAATCGCGGCTCGTTCGGCGGGTCGGTCCCAGTCGCAGATCTCCCCGAGGAATTCGAGGAACGCGGCAACCTTCGGCAAGAGGTGGCGGTTCCTCGGATAGAGCGCATGGATCGGTGAGCTGCTCGACGGGTGATCTGCGAGCACCTCGACCAGCGCGCCCGACGCGAGAGCATCGGTCACGAGGAAGTCGAAGATTGCGATGATGCCGCGGCCTGCGATCGCGAGCTGCCGCAGGACGTCCGCATCGTTGGCATGGACCATCCCGCCGATCTCGATGCTGTACGCGCCGCCCTCGGTCGCGAACCGAAACTCCGTCGGGCGACCCTCGCGTAGATACCCGAGGCAGGCGTGGCTCGCGAGATCCTGCGGCGTCCGCGGCACGCCGTGGCGTTGGAGGTAGCTCGGCGCGGCGCAGAGCAGCATCCGCGAAACCCCGAGCCGGCGCGCGATCAGCGTCGAATCAGCGAGCGGGGCCCATCCGCACGACGAGATCGAGGCCCTCCGCGATCGGATCGACGAACTGATCGCGCAGCGTGAGATCGACGCGAAGCTCGGGATAGCGATCCACCACAATGCTGGCTGGCTGCCGCCGTACGAGGTCACCGGGCACACGAGCTCGAACGAGATCGCGATCGTCGAGATCCCGCACGGCCACGCGCACGCGGTCGCGATCCTGATGAACGGTGGCACCGACTACGACCACGCGCAGCTGCCGATGCTGGAGTACGCATCGTGCGTCATCTATCGCGCGGGGCGCGGGCGACACCGGCGCCTGCGTACACCCGTGATCCTGTGAATTCTGCGGTCAGGGCAGCGCCTCGGTCGTGCGCAGGATCCCCTGGCCGAACGTCGCCACGTACAGCCGGCCGTCGACCCAGTGCGCGGCGGTGAACCAGTGGGAGGTCGTCCCGGTATCGAGCCGTGACCAGTGGTCGCCGTCATCGGCCGATACGAACACGCCGTTCCCGGAGGTCGCGGCGACCCAGCGCCCGTCGGAGCTGTACTCGATCGCGACGACGCCGCCCGATGCGGGGGTACCCGCTGGCAACGACCACGACGCCCCCATGGGCACGAACGTCGCACCGCCGTCCTGGCTGCGGTAGACCGTGACGACGCCTGCATCGAGCCAGGCCACGAGCACGCGGTCGTCCGAGCTCGGGCTGATCGCCGCGGCCGCGACTCCGTGCTGCGGAAGTCCGGTCGCCGTCTGCCAGGTCGTGCCGCCATCGCGCGAGACGTGGAGCGTGGCGCCGTCCCCGACGATCACGTGGTGGCCGTCGTGCGGCGCGAACGCGACCAGCGTCGGGTGCGCGAACGGCCAGGCGACGGCGTCGAACGCGCCGCCGCCGCTGCTGCGGTACACGCCCGCGGGCGTCTGTGCGATGACGTAGACGTCCCCCGGCGCGCTCGGATCGAACGCGAACACGTTCCCCGTGCTGGTCGTCTGCGGACCCTTCAGCGTCGCGGCCTGCGCGAACCTGTGGCAGCCGTCGACCGAGCGCATGACGTTCATGCCGATCGTGTTGATCGCATAGCAGTTCTGGGGATCGGCAGGATCGATCGCGACGTGTGCGACCTCGAAGATGCCCGGGGTTCGGCTCCAGGTCTGGCCGCCATCGATGGTGACCACGCCCACGGCATCCTGAACGACCGCGAGTACGGTCTTGCCGTCGGGCGTGACCGCGAAGTCGTGGATCAGATTGGTCGACAACCCGGCACCGAGCCCCGTCACCGTGCTGCCCGCGACCGAGCACGTGTCGGCGACCGCGATCCCCTGATCGGACGCGACCAGGCATCGGTCGTCGGTGCCCTGTGCGTTGGGCATGAGGTAAAGCTCGCGAACGTCGTACGCCATCGCCGCGAGCGCGAACGCGACCCCGTCGTCGGTCCACGAGGTCGTGAAGTCGGATGCGACGTAGAGCCGGTGCGGCACGACGGCGCTGAACGCGAGCGCCTGGGTCGCGTTATGCTTCGGGTTCCAGTCGATCGCGGCTCCCCACGTCGCTCCACCATCGTGCGAGCTGTACAGGTTCGGCGGGCTCGTATTGCCAGTGTTCGGCTCCTGGCTCACCACGAACACCACCTCGGGAGTCGCGGGATCGACCGCGATCTGGTGGATCCCGCCCGGCGCCTGGCCGACCCGGGTCCAGCTCGCCCCGCTGCCGCGGTACAGGGTCCCGTCGTCGGTTCCTGCGAACACTACGCCGTTGACCGCGACCACGGTCGCGACGCCGGACGTCGTTGCTTGCGCGACCGTCCAGCTCGCGCCGACGTCGGTCGACGCGATCACGCCCGTCGACGTCGCGGCGTAGAGCGTGCCGCCGAGCGAGGCGAACTTCACGATCGAACGCCCGGGATCGACCGAACGCCATGATCTGCCGCCATCGGTGGAGCGAAACAGGCCATCGTACGTGGTCGCCGCGAGCACCTGGCTCGGATCGAGCGGATCCATCCACAGCGCGTCGACCGCCCCGGTGATCAGGCCGTCGGAGCCGACCAGCCCCTCAACACCCGGCGTCCACGTTTGCCCTCCATCCGCGGTGACGAAGATCCCGCATGCGGTGTGCGGGCCGTCGTACGTGCCTCCCTGGCCTCCGGCCATGATCATGATCCTCGGATCGGCTGGGTCGATCGCCAGCGCATTGGTCTTGCCCGATGCCAGCCGATCGCCGTCGGGATCGCCGGGGCGGCGGCGGGCAGGTGCGGGCCCAGGCTCTCCCAGGCGACCGCGGAGGTGGTGTCCGAGGGCGCAGCGTCCCGGTGCGCCGCGCTGCCCTTGCAACCAACTACCATCAGTAAGGCGAGCGGCGCGCACGGTGACCAAAAACGATAGCGCGAGGATCGGCAGAGCATGCTCATCGTGCACGGCGGACTCCACCCGCAGCGAGGAAGTTAAGCGGCGCTTCGCGACCGTCTCTCGGCGAGCGCTGACGGCCTGGCGACGGGCCGGAGCCTGTTGGCTGGATGACCGAGGCGCAAGGGCGGGCACGTTCGAGTGCACGCGGGCAGATGTCGCCTTCCCGAAGTGGCCCGATGGCCACACGCACCTCGTGCTCGAGCCCGGTCGCGTTTCTGCGTCGGCTGGTCGGTATCATCCCGCCGCCCCGCCGCCACCTCGTGCGCTACGCCGGAGTCTTCGGGCCCGCGTGCAAACACCGCGCGAAGCTCCGCGCCCTCGTGCCCACCGTCGACGCCGTCCACGCGGCCGACCCATGCCCCCGATCCACGCCGCCCGACCCGTCGCGCGCCCGCCGACTGCCCTGGGCTGACCTACCGCGCCGCGTGTTCGCCAACGACGTGCCCCACTGCCCTGTGGCGGTCGCCGCAGCGTCATCGCGTCGTCGTCGATCCCGACGTCGCGCGTACGCTGCTCGCCGTCCTGGCGATCCCCTCCGAGTCCGTGACCTTCGCGCCGCCCGCGCTCCAACACAGACCGAGCTCGCGTGGGACGACGCTTCGTAGCAACCTCCGACGGCAACTCCGTTGGCATGGACCCGTTCGTGCCTGCGCGGTCCCAACGTAGCCAACCGACTCGCGGCGTGAAGTCGCCTCGGGGCGATTTTCCAACAGATCCCCTTTGGGCGGCACTTAACTGCATGGCAATGGCAAACCCTTCAGCCACCCTCGACGCGCTCGTCGCCGAGACCGCATGGCTGCAACGGCTGGCGCGCTCGTTGGTCAAAGACCACGCGACGGCCGACGATCTCGTGCACGACACCTATCTGGTCGCGGCCCGAAACGGCCCCCGCGCTGGTCGGCCATTGCGCCCTTGGCTCGCGCGGGTCTTGCGAAACCTGATGTTGACGCAGCGACGCAGTCGCGCGCGCAGGCACGAACGCGAGCGCGCGGTCGCGGAGCTGGCGTTGTCGCCCGCCAGCCCCGAGGCGATCGTCGATCGGATCCAAGTCCAACGCACGCTCGCCGGGCTCGTGCTGGAGCTCGCGCCACCACTGCGCGACGTCGTGTTGCTCCACTACTTCGAGGGTCTGACGTCGATCGAGATCGGCAATCGGCTCGGGATCTCCGATGGCACGGTGCGCTGGCGGCTGAAGCAAGCCGTCGCGGAGCTACGCGAACGGCTCGACAAGCAGGTCCCGAACCGCGCGTGGGTGGCGGCGCTGATCGGCCTTCGGGCACGCCATGCTACCAGCAGAGCATCTATCGTGGCCTGGGTCAGCAGCGTCGTCGCAGTCATCGTGGCGCTGGTCGTCGTCCTTGTCGTGTTGTCGCGGGACGTGTCCGCCGACCGACCGACCATCGCGCACCGCGGAACACCATTCCTCGGCGAGCCGAGCGCTGGCTCGGCGCAAGCAGCGCCGGCGACCGCCGAAGCGTTCGACGGTCATGCCGCGATGATCGCCCCTGACGAGATCCTCGATCACCACCACGTCCAAGGCGTGGTGGTCGATCACGCTGGGAGGCGAGTCGAAGGCGCCGAGGTGAGGATCGCATGCTTGTTTGGCGAGCACCAAGATGCGATGCGCACGGCAGCCGATGGCCGTTTCGCGTTCGACGTCGACAAACAGTGTGAGTACCTGGTGATGGCGACCAAGGGCGACGCAGTTACGAGGTTCGAGCCACCTGCGGCCAAGCGAGCGGAGACCCCATTGACGCTGGTGATGACCCCGGCGCCGGTCGTCGTGCTCCATGTGGTCGATGCTGAAACCGGTGCGCCGATCGCGGGCGCAAGCGTGTCGAGCTCCACCCTGTTTTTCCATGGAGGCGATGCGGCCGAGACCAACTCGGCGGGGATCGCACGGATCCGGTGGACCGCGTCCAGTTTCACGTCGATCGTGATTCGTGAACCGCATCATGTTGCTGCGAGAGCGACCCCGCGCGACGTTGTCCGCGTCGGCCAGCGGGCCGATGACTCAACCTTCGTGGTGGAGCGAACCATCAAGCTCGCCCATGGGATCCCAGTGAGTGGGACCGTGATCGGTCCAGGTGGCGGCGCCGCACCCGAGGAGACGGTGGTGGTGGCTGAGTCCCTCGAGGCCATCAACCAGTCGCCTGATAGCGACCCGTTGAATGATGACTTGGTTCACGACGCGGTCGATGCGACTGACAGGACGGATGCGGACGGCAACTTTCACATCATGGTGCCAAGCGCCGGCACGTATCGGATACGCGCGCTCGCCAAGCACTCGATCGAGGAAGAGTCCACCCGCATCGAGGTCGGGCGCGGTGGCCGTTCCGAGGTCGTGATCCAGCTCAAGCAGGGCGGTGCGCTGCTCGGGATAGCCATCGATGCTCATGGCAGTCCGGTTGCCGGCGCACGAATCACCGCCGCCGCGGCGCAGGGCCTGGGTGGCGGACCAGACCGATACGCCGTCACGGACACGAACGGTCGGTTCGAGCTTCACGACGTCGAGGGAGCGTTCAACGTGATCGCGCGGCACGATCACCGCGCCTCGGCGTTTCGCAAGGTCATGGTTGCCGGGCAACAGAGCGTCGAGGTCGTGTTGCAGATCGGGCCAGCCGGGATTGCGGGTGTCGCAGTGGACGCACACGGCGCGCCGCTACCCGGTGCCGACGTCTGGCTGAACGCTTCATACGACAATGGACGGATCACCGTCGAGGGACAGCGTGCGATTGCGGACGCACAGGGACGGTTCGCGTTCGACGTGCCACCAGGCGACTTCGTGCTCAGCGTTCGTCCGACCGCCGATGACGACTATGACGACGCTGATGACATGCATGTTCCAGGCGGCTCGCACGAAGTTCGGTTGGTGGTTCGGTGAGCGATCGGCGACTTGCAGGCCAACGAAGGCCACGTGGACTCGGTGTCCGCAACGGGCACACCGGCGTGGTGACGCGTCAGCTCTCGCAGGAAACGCTCGACGCCAGAGCGATACTGGAACCCGGCGCAAGCGCCGATGCGAGGCGGTCGGGGCGGGTTTCGATCAAGCGTCCTCGAACGAGCCACGGGTTACCACACCTGCGGACGATGGGAGCAAGGGCATTTCCTCGCGTGACGAGCTGACGAGGCGCTGCATCGGAGTCGTAACACGGTGGGAATTCGAGCTTCCTGACAACCCGTGCCGCCACCCATACGGCACGCGAATCAAGGAGTTGGACGGCCCCGAACGGGCGTGGATGTTGCTGCTGGTGCAGCCTCGTATGAACGCGCGACGGCTCGATCGGTGCCTCCTCGTGATTTTCTTCGCGGGCGCGTGCACTTCGGCGCGACCTGGCGAGGAGCCGAGGTCTGGCGCACGCCTCGACCTCGTGCTCGCTCACGGTCGGCTCGAGCTCGCCGGCGCCGATCCCACGCTCCGATGGGCGCTCCCGAGCCAGGCGCCCCATACCGAGACCGATCTGACGTGGTCGTTCAGCGACGCTTCGGGTGGCGTGATCGCAACCGGCGAGATCGCAGATCCTCGCCTGGTCCGCTATGAGCCCCTGCCGGACGAGCGGGTCGCCGACACGCTGCGCGCCGGAGCCGGAATGATCACCGTCGAGGTCCCCGATGTCACCGGGACGCTCGCGGTGCGTGACGCAGCTGGCTCGGTCATCGGAGAATTCGGCTTCGAGCCGTTGCACGGCGTCGCCTTCGCAGCAGGTCGCGGAGATGGGAAGTCCGACATCGACTTCACGAGCGATGTCATCGGCGCTCCGGTGCTCGTCGCGGGAGACGGTGATCCGGACCATCACCTGAACGTGCTGGTCGTGCCTGAGGGTTACACCGCGAGCGAGCTCGCGCGCTTCCACGACGACGCGCGCGGCATGATCTCGACGCTGCTCGCAAGCGACGGGTATCGCGATCACAGGCCCCAGCTCAATGTCTGGTATCAGGACATCAAGTCCGCTGAATCCGGAATCAGCGATCCCGCGATTCACACGACGAAGAAGACCGCGTTCGATATCACGTTCGGCGATGGACAGAGCTTGCCGCGCCGCTGCTTGATGCCGAGCGCATCCTGGAAGACGGTGAGCGCCTCGAACATGTCACGGCTCGGAGACACGACGCACGCCGACACGGTGATCGTCCTCGCCAATGTGGCTGAGGTTGGCGGTTGCGCCGACTTCGGCGGGCGGTTCACGGTGCTGTCGAACCACGCCGCATCCAACCCGGGGGCCACGCTCGCGCACGAGCTCGGTCACTCCCTGTTCGGCCTGGGTGACGAGTACGTGGAGGCCGGCAGGCAGTGCGCCGTTGGCTATCCCAACCTCTCCGAACACCTCGATCAGCTTCCATGGCGCGACCTGATCGCGGCGACGACGCCGATCCCGACGCCCTCAACCCAGTCCGGTCATCCCGTCGGCGCATACCAAGGTGGCGGCTTCTGTGCGCAGGGTGTCTACCGCCCGCAGCCAACCTGCAAGATGCGCAGCCTCGATGTCGAGTTCTGCGCCGTGTGCCGGCGCGAGCTCGAGCGCCGATTCGCGCGTCGCGCCGCATCCGTCTCCCGCGCGACGATCACCAACCGCACAGGCGCAGAGCTCTGGGTGGTGTGCGACGGCCGATTCGGGACGCCCCGGTGCACCGGCTGGACCAAGCTCGCACCCGATGCCAGCGCCGAGATGGCACTCAGCGATGGCCGCTTCATCCTGAGCTCCTCGACGGTCATGTGGCCGACTCCCGCATTCGACGCACCGAGCGCGCAGTTCAGCATCTACGCCAACCCCGCCGATCCGTTCACCATGCAAGGCGAGACCACCCCCGACGGAGGCGTGGTCGACACCGCCGCGGGCACCTGCACGCTCGCCAACGTTGTCATCAATGAAGTCCAGACCGCTGGCACGAGCGCAGCCGATGAGTTCATCGAGCTGTTCAATCCGTGCGGAGCCGCGATCGACCTCGCAGGCGCGCGACTGGTCTATCGTTCGGGCGCTGCAGCCGTCGACTCCGCGGTCCTCGCGACGCTCTCCGGCACGATCTCCGCTGGCGGCTACTATGTCGTGGCCAGCACGCAGTTCGCAGGCACGGCACAGATCCGGTACACGAGCGGGATCTCGGCGAGCCGCGGCGGCGTGGGTCTGCGCGACGCCAGCGACAACTTGCTCGACGCCGTCGCCTGGGGCGCAGCAGACAACGGCTTCGTCGAGACCGAGCCGGCCGCCGCGCCGCCAGCAAGCTCGTCGATCGCACGCACACCCAATGGCGTTGACACGCAGAACAACGCACACGATCTCACCGTGACGACGCCGACTCCTGGAGCCATGAATTGATCTGATCCGGCCGCACCCGAGGCAGCCTGCGGACGCGATCCGCCCGCCAGGGCCGCATCGTCCTCGTCAACCAGGCCACGGCCGCTGCGGTACACACGATGCAGCGCTCACACGTCGATGGTACCCTCGCCGCGATGACCGCCGAAGAGTTCCTCGCGCGCATACGAACGCTGCCGTGGGAGAGCTTCGAGGGCGCCTACGGCAGCTCCGTGACCAACGTGCCACGCGCGCTCGCCGCGCTCGTCACCGCGAATGAGCGCGACGACGACGACTGGTGCGACGCGATCAATGGCGTATTGTACGCGCACGTCTGGCACCAGGGCGATCTGTACGAGGTAACGCCCCACGTGATCCCGTTCCTGCGGTCGCTCGCAGGCTCCAGCAACGTCGCCTCGCGCGAGGACCTCGAAGAGGTGCTCGCAATCTATGCGAACAGCGCGCAGGACTACCTCCGTGGCGATGAGCGGCGACGCGACCTCGGCACGCGTGTGTTCGCAGCGCTCGAGGCTCCGATCGAAAGCCTCGAGCTTCCGGCGCGGGTACCGCCTGACACCGAGGAGGATCTGACCGAGCTTGCACGCAAGGTCGAGCGCTGCGCATTGACCGTGCGCGGCGCCTCGCACGACACCCAGCGGAGCGCGATGTTCCTCGCCAGCCATGCGGTCGTGCGCTTGCCCAAGGTGGCGGCGCGCCTGGCCGAACAGATCGACGATCCGAAGTGCGTGGCATGGGCGCGGCTGGTGCATGGCCACGCACTCGCGCGAGTCGGCCGCCTCGAGGAGGCAACGACGCGGCTGCGCGCGGTCGCGCTGGAATGGCTCGGCCCCGCGACACTCGACGCTGCGAACCAGTCGATCACGCGCACGCAGCTTCTTGAAGTGCTGGCCAACATCCCTGCCCTCGCCGACCTGCACGCGCGGGTCGCCGCGGCGCCAGCCCCTGCGGTCGCGATCGCCGAGGGCGACTTCTTCTGAATCTAAGAACGCGAAGACCGCCGTTGCACCGCGCAGACAGGTCACGTAACGGTCGCTCCGACCGCCACCGAGATGGTTCAGTCATTGGCACCTGTGCTGGCTCGAAGTAACCAACCTGGAACATGGCCGACTCGACCGCCGATTCTGTCGTTGTCACGGAGCTGACCTGGACATCACCGCCGCTCGCGGTGTTCGAAGCCATGGCCGCGACGATTGATGCCCGCTTTGGGCCTCCGTCGCAGCGGGATCTCGATTCGAACGGGCTTGGGCTCTTCGATGCTCTTGGCTTGCGGTTCTCTTGCGGGCTCGAAGTAGGGCTGTTGCGGTTCCATCTCGGAGCTCAGCTGCGAACCATTGATCCCGAAACCGACCCGTCCCGATACGAGATCCACGCGAATCAGCGAGACCTTGCGCATATCGCCTTTCATCTTCAGGTACCGGTCGAAATGATGAACGTTTGGACCGACCGAGAAGGCGTCCCTCTGGCGACGGCGCCACCGAAGCTCGTCGTCGTGATGCGGACCGACCACAACGGGAATGACGTTGAGGTCAAACACTTTACCAATCGATGCGAAGCTGCCGCGCTCGTGCACGCAAATCAGGCGCGCAGCCACAAGCACATGTACTGGATCGCAGACACGGCTACGAGACGGTTCGATTGACGTTATTCGATGGTGATCACGGCGGCGTGCGAAGCCACCGACGCGGTCGACGTCCGGCGGATCACGACCCCGAACGAGCACGCGTACTTCTCGTCGCCGGGCTTGCTGTCAAGGAACGAGGCGCTGCGACGAACCACCGGCCTCGAACGACAGCGCCGCTCGGGATCAGCCCGAGGCGGCGGCGCGATGACGTCTGACTACCTCGAGGTTGCATCGGCCGGGACCAACCGGCCCGACGAGGCTCTCAGGTGAGGCATGCGGAACGCAGCGGCGCCATCGCCCGTGATCCGGGCACCATCGAGGTGGCGGCCGTTATTCGAGATCGTATCGATCCCACACCAGTCGCGCGCGTCATTGAACGACACCGACGCGCGCCAGTCGTTGGTGGTCTTCGAGCCGAACGGGTAGTACGTGAGCGTGCTGACGCCATCTGGCGCGCGCCTCGACGCCGGCTGGTAGCTGATCGCCCCCGATGGCGTGCCAAGTGCCTCGCAGCGAGCTCGTAGCGCGGGGCTGATCGCGACATCGATCGTACCGAACGGCCCGACGGTTCCACTCGACACCATCATCACATCGTAGTAGTTCGCGGCTTCGCCAGTGGTGAGTCCTTCGCCTTCGTTCAGCCAGCTGGCGACGGCGGGTCCGGTCGAGGTGCACCCCGGATCTCCGCAGTTGTTGTAGTTGGCGACCGAGATCGGGACTCCGACACGATTGGTTGCGCCTTTCAGTGACTGGGCCGCAAACCAATCGCGCCACATCGACTGGCCGTCGGGCCGCGTATGCAAAGGATTGATGCCCATCGCATACGGCTCGCTGTAGCCGCGCTGCGGAGCCACCAATGGCGCCGAGATCACCCCCGGACCCGGGATGAACAGCATCGACCAGCCAAACACGTTCACGGCGCTCTTGCCCTTCACATTCACCGCGATCTGGACTTGCTTGAGGAAGTTGACATTGGCGAGAGCGCCGGCAACCGATCCGACCAGGTGACCGTACACACCCGGAACCGCCACGGCTCGAGCGCACATCCACTTGCTGGTCGAGTCGGTCGGATCGACCGCCTTGATGCACCCATAGCGCCACCCCGAATGATCGAACATCGCAGGTACCGTGCCCGCTGGCCCCGACACCAGCAGCAGCGCAAGCGTGACCTGGCCCGAGCACGCGGGCGTGTAGCTCGCGAGAACTCGCAGTGACATGCCATCTGCGGTCACCTTCAGCGGTGCACCCGCGGCGTCGCGGACCTCGTAGAGGACATTCAGCAACGATGTGAACTTCTCGAACCGGGCGATGCGTGCGTTCTTGAACGTATACAGCGAAGTTGTCAGAGTCGGACAAATGGATTCGTTATCGAGAGCCAGCGTCGACGTGCTGGCGACGTCGGTGGTCGACGTCGACGTGAGTGCCGGCATCGCCCAGGTCAGCGAGACATCGGTCGGCAAGATCGCGAGTTGAGTCGCAAGGCTGCTGGAAAGGTTGAGCGACTTACCGTTCGCCAGGTTCGTCGCAAGCGAGCCGGTGAGGTCGCCCGCGAGATTTCCTGAAAGGTTGCCAGACAGGTTGCCGGACAGATTGCCCGACAGGTTCCCCGAGAGATTGCCGGACAAGTTGCCGGAGAGATTGCCCGACAAATTCCCCGACAGATTGTAGGAGAGCGCCTGGTCGACACCGCTCAGATCAGGCTGCGATGATGGTTGCTCCGTTGCCGACCACAGTCGAGTGCCGTCTCACAAACCGTCAGGAATCGGCGGCAACGTCGCTCGCCATCTCGAGCACTTCCGCGGTGATCCCGGAGCCGAACGTGTTGTCCCGACCACCGACGACAAGCAGGTGTCCAGACGGCCACGACAGGACGAAGTGCCCGGAGCGCGGCTGTCGCAGCGACGGTCCCTGCACGGTGATGCCGGTATGCGGATCCCAGATCTCGGTCGACGCTCGCGATAGCAGCGTCAAGCCGCCGACGCGGTCGACGTCCGGATTCGGGTAGAGGCCGCCGCAGACCAGAACTCGGTGGTCTGCGAGGAGGGCGGCTTGTGCCCCCATGCGCACCTCGAGAAGAGCGCCTTCGCGCGCCCACTGCTCGTTCCCCGGGTCGAATACGTCGATCGTCGAATTGCGGGAATCGAGCCACCCGCCGAACACCGCGATACGACCATCGGAGAGGCGGGTCAGTGTGAGCGAATCGCGGCGCTTCCCGACGAGCGTTTTCGAAGTCGTCCATGTATTACGTGATGGATCGTAAAGGTAGGTCTCGTGGCCCTGGCTGCCACGATTGCTCCCGACGACGAGCACTCGCCCATCCTGGAGCAGTGTGGCGACGTGCTCGGTGCTGGAGGTCGGAAGATCGGCGCCACGCCGCCAGGTGCGAGCGACCGTGTCGAAGCGATCGACGCGCGCAACCGGGCCGGTTCCTGTGTGGCCGCCGACGAGCAGAATCGACTTGTCGAGGAGCAACGTCGCGGTCCAACCGAAGGGGCGCTGTTCGAGGACCGGGCCGTCGTCCCAGCGGTCGCCGTTCGCGTCGTAGAAGAACGTTGCGATTTGGGTTACGTCGCTCGAAGCGATGATGCCCTGTCCATGGGTAGGTCGGGGACAAGCGAGGTAGAGAGCCGTGTCGTCCGTGAGCGCGAGCAGTGTGTGCGGAGCCCACGGCTTCGTCAGCGCCGCCACTGAGCGCCACGCATCATCACCGCGTGACAGCATGAAGGAGGCCGACGACGATCGAGTCCAGTCACTACGAGGAGGGTCGAGCTGTGTCCGCGTGTAACCAACTGCGAACGCACGGTCGCGCACAAGCCCGCACACCGCGAACGTATACCTTTGATCGGTGCACAGTGGCGCGCAAAGCGCGAAGCGCATGCGCGCATCTCTACCACGGCGCCGCAGCTTGAACGTCCTCGCCACCCAACTGAGCTTCTGAACATCTGCGGCCAACGCGCGACGACCTGACCGTTGATACGGCGATCAACAGGTTGCAGAAATCGTACGTCCCCAGAGCCGTTCGAGCCTGTTGCCTGCTCGAGAATGCGGCTGAGGTTCATCACGACGCAGACGTGCATGTGTCACGCAAGCGAGGTCAGGGCTTCAAGCAGTTGCCGCGGTGCTCGTGATACTTGCGCTCGAATAGATCTTCGAGGCGCTGGCAGGCTCGCCGCCCTTGCAGCGGTGATTCGGTCACGTTGGTTCTACTGGAGTGACTTCGCGGCGGCGAGCGCGGCATCGACCGCATCGGCGTTGCCGAACGCGCCGAACACCTGGGCGTCGGCGTCGAGCTCGCCCCGCACGAAGGCCGCCATGTCGGCGAGCGTGAGGCGCGCGACCTCGCCGACGAGGTCGTCGAAGAAGTCATCCGGGAGATGAAAGCGCGCGAGCAGCTCGAGCCGGTTTGCGATCGCGCTCGAGTCGCTCGCGGTCACGACCAGCTCCTCGACGACCTTCTGCCTCGCGAACACGAATTCCGTCCGATACGACTCCGCGTCCTTGCGGATCTCGTCAAGCACGGCCAGCAGCGTCTTCGCTGCACCTGCGGCGCGGTTCGCATCGGCGTCACCGCCGATCTGCCACATGCCGCCGGCGCGCCGCGGCTCGTAGCTCGCGGAGAAGCCGTAGGTGACTGCGTTCTGCGAGCGCAGCCGCATCAGCTTGGCGTCGAGGATGCGCTCGAGAACCAGCCGCTTCGCATAGCTCTCGTCGAGCCCCCATCCGGCAACGAAGCCGACATCTAGCTCGACGGTCGCCGACGGCCGCGTCGCGATCCCGCGCACGTAGTCGCGGCCTCGCGTGTTGAGCTTCGAGGGGACCGGCGCGCTCGCACGTCCCGCTGCGACCTGGTCGGCGTTGTAGGCGATGTGGCGCTTGACGAGGTCGGGATCGAAGTGACCGGCGATCACGAGCGTCGCGTTGTTGGGCACGACGTGGCCGCGCGCCCAGTCGGTGACGAGGTCCCGGTGCATCTTGCCGATCGTGTCGGCGGTGATCTGGCCCTGCGTATAGGGATGGCCCGCGCCGTAGAGCGCGTTCGCGACCGCGCGGCGGTAGCCCTCGGCCTCGGTGACGCGCTTCTTGCGCAGCAGCGCCTTCTCGTAGTCCTTGGCCTCGTCAGTGAGCTCGGAGCCGGGCACGCGCAGCTCGAGCGCGAGATCGCCAACGAGCTCGTCGACGCGGGTCGAGAGGTAGCGCCCGCCAAACACCATGCTGTCGGGATGGACCTCGGATGCACCGACGAGCAGTGACAGCCCGGCCTTGCCCGCGGGCTCGTGCGCCGAGCCCGCATCGATCACGAGGCGGCCGTGGACGAGCGGTGCGGTGCCGTTCGGCCACAGAATCACCGACAGGCCATTGGGGAGCGTGTACCGGATGGTGGCGAGCCGCTTGATCCGCGGGATCGTGCGCATCGGCTTGTCGGCGAGCGCGCCATCGACGGCGGTCGCGTGCTCCTCGGCGCCGTTCTCGCGATAGCCACCCCCGGCGCGCGCGGTCGGTGCGCCGCTCGGCTCGAGCAGGATGTAGCGAGCGCGCGACGGCGACAACCAGTGATCTGCGAGGTCGCGCACGTTGTCGGGTGATGCCTCCGTCAGCTCCGCGATCCGCCCGACCAGGTACTCGCGATTGTGGTCGGAATCGAGGAAGTCCTCGAACATCGCCGCGCGCCCGCTCAGCGACTCCCAGCGCGCGAGCAGCTGCTCGGCGCGGGTCTGCCAGGTGTCGAGCCATCGCGGACCGTCCTTGTCGACGCCGATGCTCGATGCCGGGTATTTCGTCGCCTTCTCCATGAACCCGATCGCCTCGTCGAGCTTGCCCGTGCTATCGAGCTCGATACCGACCGCAAGCACCGGGGCCTGTGGTCCACCGAGCACGGTCGTGAACGCCGAGCGGCCCCACTTGAAGGTGAACGCGAAGTCCTCGAGGCGCAGCGCGATCCGGCTCGAGATCAGGTCGAGCATGCGCGCGTCACGCGTGCCGTGCGGCGGCAACGGCCACGTCGCGATCAGGAGCGGCTCGTCGACATCGGCCTTGATCCGCACCGTCCCGGGCTGCGGCGTCGCGACCGGCGGCACCGGGCGGGCGACCAGCATCCGCTTGCGGAGCGTGCCCATGTGGTTCGCGGCCGCCGCCTGCAGCGTCGGCCCGTCGACCGCGCCGCTCACCGCAATCGTCGCCTTGCCGCGCATGTACGGGCCCGCGAGGAACTTGCACGCGTCGTCGAGCTCGAGCTTCGCGACGCTATCGATCGAGTCGACCCGCCGGTACGGATGGTTCGCGGGATACACCTGATCGAGCAGCGCGCGCGACAGCGCCGCACCGCGAGTGCCCTGGCGCTCGCGCAGCTCGTTGCGTACGACCTCGCGCTCGCGCGCGAAGATCTCCGGCGTGATGCCCTTGCATCCGACCGCGAGCCGCTCGGTCTCGAGCTGGATGATCGCATCGAGCGCGTCTGGTGCCGCTAGCACTTCGTAGACCGTGTAGTCGGTGTGGGTCTCGGCATTCCATGCGAGCGCGATCTTCCCGAGCTCGGCATCGATCGAGGTCGGCTTACCGTCGCGCTCGATCTCGATCTCGAACAGCAGGTGCTCGACGAGGTGCGCGAGGCCCTCCTTGCCCGGAGGATCGTCGATCGATCCGACGGGGTAGCGGACGTCGACGCGCACGACGTTCGCGGCGTCATCGGGCAGGACCGCGAATCGATAGCCGCGGTCCGACTCGAACATGGTGCCGGTGACCTGCACGTTCAAGCGGCGATCGGGCTCGGGCGGCTTCAGTACCGCGCCACACGCCGCCACGACGACAAGCCCCACCGCTCGCATGACTCCACGAGACCAGAACGCGCGCGGCATATCAACGACACCCCGATCGGGTGAGCGATTCATCATGTGGGCTCTTATCGACCGCCCCGCGATCTGGTTGCGTCGGCCACAGCTAAATCTGTGGAGCGCTCGCCGCGGCCACCGAGACGGCGTGCACTACGAGTCCGCTCGGTGATCACGAAGCCACGCGAGCACCTCGCTCGCGTTCCGGTCAGGCGGGAACACCGGGTAGAACACCTGCGCGATCCGTCCGTCATCGACGACCATCGCGAGCCGCTTGATCAAGGTCTGCCCCGCGAGCTCGAAGGTCGGTAACTCGATCGCGCGCGCGAGCGCCAGCTCGGCGTCCGACAGGATCACGAACGGCAGGTGAAGCCGCTCGACGGCCTCGCGCTGGTACTCGGAGTCTTGTGTCGACAGCCCGAACACCCGCCTTGCGCCGGCGGCGAGCAGCTGTTCGTGCAGATCGCGGAATGCGCAGCTCTGTGGCGTGCACCCGCGTGCGCCGGGGATCTGGTCCCAGTCATCGACGAGCGCAAGCTGGCCGGGCCTGCCGGTGCGCGGGTAGGCGAACACGACGGTTCGGCCACATGACTTCACGAGCGAGACGCGTGTGCCGTCGGTCGCAGGCAGCGTGATGTCGGGCAGAGGCAGGCCCACGAGATGCCGCGCGGCGCCATCGTCAACTGGCGCCGGAATCTTCGACCAGTCGACCTCGAGTAGGTTCGGGTTGTCCTTCGTCGGCATGGCTCACGATTTACCGATGACGTGCGATGCGAGAGCGTCGGTCGCTTGTTCGACGTCCAGCACGGTGGTATCGATCACCGGCAAGTCGAGCGCGTCGATTTGCCCGCGCAGATAAGCCGCCCAAGCCTGCATGTCGTGAGTCGCCAGCTCGGGTTGTCCGCGTGCCGCGAGACGAGCGTCCCGCAACTCGCGGATGCAATCGACGAGAACCACACTGCCGCGCACGCCGACCCGTGCGAATGCTTCTAGCGCGAAGCGCGGTCTGGTCTGGCCGTCGAGCACCGCGACCTCAGCCGACGTGCGCGCGAGTCGCGCGATCCATGCGTGCGTGGTCTGCTCCTGCCAGTCGGCTGGCATGTCTTCGGGTCTGGGGACGCCGACCGAATCGAAGAATGCACACTCGATGCCGGTCAGATTTCGCGCGGCGAGGCACGTCACGAGTGTCGTCTTGCCAGCGCCGGATGCGCCCGTGACCACGAGGATTCGGCCCGCCACGTCTCGAGTATGTTCCTCGTCAACCCGAGAAGCGCTACGTTCGGATGGCTATCCGAAGGGATGGCCGACGATATGTGCTTGAGGCCGCGACTCTGCTCGTCGACCACGGTTGATCGCCGGGCCTCATCGCGAACACGCTCGCGGTGATCCACTGGCCGCCCGGGTCGATCGAGAACGAGTCGAGCTTGCCGCCCCGGACGAGCGCCGGTCAGTGTGCTGTTCGATCCACACTGTTGCGCCGTGCTCACGGCGAACGTACGCAACCATCTTATCTCGACCTTCCACCGCGTGGGCATCCGCCTTGCTGGAGGCACGGGCGACATGCGTTCTCGCTATCGAACAGATCTTCATGCAGCGGCGACGGTCGCTACCGCCTTCCTCATCGCCTGCAGCTCCTCGACGCAGCACGGCCCGCCCAGCGATGCCACCTCCGTCGTCGACATCGTGCCACTCGACGCAAGTCCGGATGCGAATGGCGCGCTCGCATGCGATCAGGTCGGTACGAGCCTCTGCGCGAGAATCTACGCCTGCTACGCGGCCGCGGAGATCGCGCAGCTGAACTATCCCGTGACCGAGACCGAGTGCGTGATGAACCAGAACGCACTGTGCGATCAGAACAAACCAGGTTTCTGCAAAGGGAATCCGCAGACGAGCCCGGAGCATGCCACCGCCTGTGCAGCCGAGCTCGCCGGCATGACATGCGAGGCGTTCCGCAAGCCGCTGGGCTCGGGTGTTTGCAAGACGCAGCTCTGCCAGCATTAGCTTCGCTGCCCCGCGGCCACCGGCAGTACGTCGGTGGCGAGCACGCCTTCCGCACGACGGCAACCTGCGCGTCGCCCAGCTGTCGCATTCGGGATACGCGCTCCAGTCCCGAGCGATGGAGCAGAACATGCCGACCGCGGGATGTGCATGGATGAACGCGAAGTAGGGCTTGAACCACGCGGAAGCCGTGCCAGCGCACGCCGGCCAACGCGGTGACCGCGATGATCGCGCGCAGGTTGTCGACGCTCGCGTCCTCGAACGTGACGCCCCAGTGGAAGACCGAGATGCCGTGCTCGATGAGCACCTTCAGCACAGTCACCTTTCGACCATGACGGTCGACGGATCCCACTCGAGGTTGCGCTCGAACATGCGTCCCCGGATGCTCGCGGTCTTGCTGATCTACGCGATCACGCACCACTGAGGCTTCCTCCAAGCGGTGATCCAACGCTGGAAGGGAGGCCGGACTTAGGACTCAGTCACCCCCGGTCGGGGGGCAGTAGAGCGAATCGTAAGTTGGTGATCACCCCTCGGCGATGTTGTCGATCATCTTCGCCAACATGGAGGCGATGGCCGGGATTCGGCTGTTTGCGACGCCAACCCTGCTGCATTGCATCTGAGGATTGCCGCGATTGCCGCACATTCGCGACGAATCGGTTGCGAAGATCGCCTGACCACGCCCATGCCCGTACGCCTGATCATCACAAGTTGAGGATGGCGTGGTGCTCGCGGCTCCACGGAGTCTCCCCGCCAAGCTGGTTCGAGGATGCGGAACCGCGGCGCTCGCGCGATCGACCTGACGTAGAACGCGAACACGAGGAGGCTCCGGAGGGAGCCGGGATTCCGACACGCAGCCACTTCCCATGGCCAGCGGCTTCGCCCCGCAGCGACACGCACGAGCCATCACGTCGCGCCGGGTGGATCAGGCTCGGATACCTCGTTGTCATCGATCGTCCAGTCCCAGCTGGGACCAGCAGCCATCGCGCTCTCGACATCATCGTCGCGATGCCAGGTGAACCGGAGGTTCGGCGCACGTCATCGATCGTTCAGTCCCAGCTGGGACCAGCCGCCATCGCGCTCTCGACATATCGTCGTTGCTACGTGGCCCCCGGCCTGTTCCGGAGCCCTCTGCGGCGCTTGCGTTCTACGTTCGGGGCGGAAAGGTGCGAGCACGGGCCATTCGCCTCGCAGCACTCGTCGAGGTTGGAGCTCGACACCGCGAGCCAAGCGACGGGCCAGTGGACCGTGCGGTCCGTCGGCCGACCGCCCAGGAACACGCATGTGACTTGTGAGAAGTCATCAGCCCCTCCCCCTACGCCTACGCGCGACCCCAAACTGACCACCAACTTCCGGGGAGCTGCACTAGTCAGCAGCGCGCATCATCGGCGTCAGCGCGTCGGGCCAGATCGCCACGAGGGCCTCGCCCACCGCGAGCATCGGCACGGACGAGAGTTCGCCGTCTCGCCACCAGTAGAGGCTCGAGCTCAGCGGGCCTTCGCCGGTATTGAAGTTGTGGCGGCCGCCGCTGACCATCACCTGGTACGGCGTCGCGGGAACCGCGCCATCGATCGGTAGGTACGACACAGTGTAGCGGGTTGGGAACATGACGAGCGCGCCATGCGAGGTCTCGCCGACGAGCTCGTCGAGTGCGAGATACCCGGCAACCGCGGTGTAGATGTCGCCACTCGAACAGATCTGGAGCGGGAGCGGCACGCGCGCGGAGCTCGGAGTCACATCGACCGCATTCAGCACGTTAGCGATCGCGCGCTCGAACAGCATATCCTCGGATTGCCGCCACGGCGCGACCAGGGCGTCGGTGAGGGTCGTGACCGCAAGGTCGGTGTCGGCAACGAGCGCGAGCCACAGATCCTCAGCGACCCGGCGCGCGATCATCATCGGCATCGCGGAATGCCGCTCGTCGTTGTAGAGCTGGACGCGAAGGCTTGGCGCTACCTCGTCCCAGGTCATGGCCGCCTGCGCGTGCATCTCCTGCGCCCAGCCTGCTGCGACATCGGTCCAGGCGTCGATCATCCGGGCGGTCTCCCCCGAGTCGCAGCAATGCTGCGCGACATCGGTGAGCAAGACTGTCATCGGGCTGCCGCCGATCTGCAGGAGAATCGCGCCCTCGTTCTCCGCAAGCTCTGCCGTCGAATCGATCCGCGGCAGCGCCGCGCGCACGAGATCACGGAACTCGATCCACGTCGCACTCGACGTGAAGAATTCGCGAGCCCAGACTGGCATGGATTGCGCCATCGAGCGTTTGATAACATGAGCCACCTCTCGCGCGGGAGACGAATCGCGCCAGCGCGTAAGACGACCTGGTCACGTCCTGAACAAACTGACTGAGCGCCACCGCCGAGCGCGACGATACACGCATCCGCTGTCCCGTCGGCGGGCCCCCACTCTGTCGTCGCGGTGCTCGTACTTCGAGCGCGAGCGACACGACATCGCCGGACCGGCAGATCGCGATGGCATCCGGACGGCTGTGGGCCGGGCCCTGGCGATACGCCGCAGCCGTAGCGATTCCAGATCGAGCGTTGCTGCGTCGAAGACTGCGAACCATCCGTATTTCCACGGCATCGGCGCGTGTCTTATGTCTGGGAGCCCGACGTGCTTCGTTCCGGTCGGTCAGGGCTTGCGCCTGGCGAGCACCGCGAGCCCGGACGTCGCACTCGCGCGCACCGCGGCGTGGACATCCGATGCCGCGGTCTTGAACCGGCGCGCGGCTTCGTCGTAGTCGCGCGCGTCGATCAGCATCCAGCCGAGCATCGCACTCGCCTCGCCGGCCCGTGAGGAACCGGCATGCGCATCGAGAAAATCGCGGAATGCGATGATCGCTTCTCCGTTGCGCTTGCCGCGGGCCAGCGCGACGGCGCGCCAGAAGCTCGCGTCCTCGACGAGTGCGCTCTCGGGCGCGAGCAACAGCACGCGAGAGAAGGCACCTGCTGCGCGTGCAAAGTTGCTGCGGCGCATCGCATCCCACGCCTCGTCGTAGGCCACGTCTTCGACAGCGCGCGGCGGCGCGGCTGGTCTGCTGTCGGTTGCCGGTTCCGCTGCCCGCGGCTCGACCGTTTCGTGCCCCGGCTGCTCGATGGTCGCGGGCGGCGGCGTGATTCGTTGCGCCGCGTGCGGCACCGGCACGCTGTGCAGCGCGGGCGCGATCGCGATCGGCGCAGGCGGCGCGGGCTCTGGATCCTTGCGTGCGATCGCGACGTGCCAGGACTCACCGGCGCCGAGCGTGGTGGGGCCGCTCGCGCGCGGCCGCACGTCGACGCGCCCGTGTGCGACCGAGACATCGATCAGATGATCGGCCGCAGCGGTCACGGTGAAGGCGGTGCCTCGCACCTCGATCTCGGCGTCGCCGAGGACGATCCGGAACCGCTCACCCGGATGCAGTGGCTCGACCTCGACGTCGATCACGCCATCGAACAACTGAACAATCTCGTCGGGCGGCGGCGAGCTCGTCAGGTAATGCGCGCTGGCGTGGCCGTGAATGGTGCCGTGCGCGCGGGGCACCGGCGCCGCGGCCTGCGGGATCGCGAGATACGCCACGATCCCGGCCGCCGCGGCTCCCGCGATCGCAGGCACGAACCAGGTCCATCGCCGGCTCGGCCGGGTGGTCGCCCGGGCGCCGGCCGCGAGCACGGCGGTCCGGACTTCCTCGCGGCGTACGTGCGGCGGGATCTCGACCGGAAGCTCGCGTGCCAGCTCGATCGCCCGGCGCGAGCCGTCCCAGGTCGCCCGGCAACCCGCGCACTCGTCCAGATGCGACGAGAGCGACGGATCAGCGCCGTCCGCGATCGCGCTCGCGAGCTCGAGATCGCCCGGGCACGGCTTCATCGGCCGACCTTGTCGATCGCCGCGCGCATCGCCTTGCGCGCGACATGCAAGCGACGCCACAGCGTGCCCTCCGGGATCTCGAGCACGCGAGCGACCTCGACTCCGGGCAGCTGCTCGAGGTCGCACAGGATGAAGGCGATCTGTTGATCGCGCGGCAGCTCGGTGAGCGCCTCCGCGATCCGGGTCATCAGCTGCTTGCGCTCGAGCTGGGCATCGAGCAGCTCGGGTGCGGTGGAGATCCGTTCGAGATACTTCGCCTGATGCACCCGGCGGCGACGCTCGGTGCGAAGCGTGTGGCGCGCGACGTTCGCCGCCACGCCGAGGATCCAGGTCTTGACCGACGAGGTGCCGCGGAACGACTGCGCGGTCCGCCGGATCTCGAGGAACGTGGCCTGCACGAGATCGTCGCGCGCAAGCTCGTCGGTGGTCGGCAGCCGGGCGGCGAAGCGATACACGGCGACGTGAAAGCGATCGAACAAGGCGCCGAGCGCCGGTGCATCGCCGGTCGCACACGCTGCGAGCAGCGCCTGATCCGACATCTCGGTGATGTCACCGCTGACCCGACGCAGGGGTACGAGCTTCGCGGTCACAACCCTCCGTACCGCACGCCGGCGCCGAACCGCACCAGGGCGCGAGGCTCGTCGGGGAATGGCACGCTGGGCGTGACTTCGATCTCGATATGGGTCGCCTGGGTCATGTCCGCGGTCAGCGAGAGATCGATCGCGATCCGGCTCGTCAACGGGATCGAGAGCGTCGTGTGGATCTCGGCCCGCAAGCCGCCGGTCTCGGTTCCCATGGGCATGCCGGGCATGTGCGTGTGCATCGAGCCGATCCCCGCTGCGAAGCCGGGCGACAGCGTCATGCCATGCACCGCGATCGGGATATCGAGGCCGACGAGAATATCCTTGTTGTGGCGCTCGAGCCCATCCCACTGCGCCGGCCCGGCCGCGACCGAAGCGAACCGCAACCGGGTGGCCAGGCAGATCGGATCGAGGTTGATGCACATGCCGACCGTGGCGCCGAGCCAGCCGGTCTGATCGCTCGCGATCGAGGTCTCGGCGGCTCCGAAGATCTGGAGGTTGCGCCCGATCATGCTCGAGCTCCGCACGCGCGGCAGATCGCGCGCGTCATCGGGCGGCAGCGCATGACTGGCGAGCAGCGGCGCGGCGACGTCGGTTCGCGTCCACGACTCGATCACGGTTGCCGCGGTCGCGACCTCGTTGACCGTGCGGACGACCGGCACACCATCAGGCCCGTCGATCCCGACGATCACCGCATCGCCTTCGTGCTCCACCGAGGCGTGGACGGCGGGACAGCGTGGCGTCGCGTCGGTGATTCCGCGTGCTCCAAGTAAGTCTCGCACCGCGATCACGAGCGTCTCGTCGCCGGTCAGCGAGACCGCCGGCGGACACGCCTCCGCACGGCTGACCGGTGCGGCAACGATCACGATGAGAACGAGGATCCGGGACACGTTTTCGGGTCTGTTGCCGACGGTCTCACGATCCTTCACCTGAATCGTCCGCCCGGTTGGGAAGGTTTTTGCCAGCAGGAGATATCGCGCGCATCTTCGTCCTGGGATTTCTCGTGGTGCTTCCGCAGCTTGCGCCATCCATCACCCGGCCGACCGACACCTGCGGATCGCGCGCGACCTGTCCCGCGCGCGGTCGTTATCGCGGTGATGACCCGAGTCCTGCTCGTCCTCGCCCTTGTTGGCTGCAAGTTCAACCCCGACAAGCTCGCCGCGGTCTGCGACGGCACGGGTTACAGCCGCGCCGCCGAAGGCACCGAGGTGACGGCAACGGCACAGAAATGGGTGCGATCGCCGGTGTGGTCGCTCGATCGGACCGCGGAGCCCGAGCGCGCCTCACGCGTGGTCTGCGTCGAGCAGGTCGCCGGCGCGTTCGAGCGCGACTGTCCGATGGAGACCATGGACACGACCATGGAGCTCGGCAACGGCGCCCCGAAGGTCGTCCAGGTCCACGCGCGGCCCGGCGACGTGCGGGTGATCAAGGCCCACGCCGCGCGCTACACGCTGACCTTGCGCGATGCGAGGACCGCGAAGGTGATCGCCCAGAAGACGATCGACGCGCCGGTCGAACACTGCCCGATGATCACGCTCGGCAGCGACCTGGTCGATTACGCGGACCTTCCCGACGGTGCGGTCGACGCGTTCACGCGAGCTGCTCGGGCGCCATGAACAGCTGCGTGAAGGAGATGTGACCTCGATGGGCCTCACGAGCTCTCCGCGGCGGGCTATCAGCGGCTGCTCGAAGCCGCCGGGGCGTTGCGTCACCTCGAGACGCTCTGGCTGCGTGACTGCGCGGCTGTGTCGGCGGTGAACCCTGACTTCGTCAAGGCGCTCGGCTCGATCATCGTGTGGAAGTGACGCCGACACCTGGGATCGACATCCATGTGCTGTGCATCGGCTACGACCGAGGCATCCAGGCCTGGCCGGCGTTGTCGCCATGCTCACGTAGATGCTGTGATTTCAGACGTGGGATGCCGAGCTCTCGCCAAGGTCCATGACCACGACCCGGTCGATGCCAACGCGAAATCTCGAGCCGGATGAAGGTTTTTGCCAGCAGCGGGCACAACACCACGGAGATGTTCCCGCGCGTCCTTGTCCTGGCGTTCGTCGTGGCGCTGCCGCAGCTTGCGCGGGCCGATGGAACGCTGGCCGATGACGATACGTGGGCCTATCGGTCGACCGGGGACCTGGCGATCGACGCCGGGCTCGTCGTCGGGTTTCCCGCGGCGCTACCGACCGGGCTCAGCAAGGGAATCGGCGCCGGGTTCACTCAGGGCCGCGGCCTGGCATGGGGCGCGCGGGGCTCCTGGGTGACCGCCACGGAGTCGTCGCTGCCCTGGACGGTGACGCAGAGCGATCTGAACCTGCGCGTGACCGGCGCGGTTCAGCGGGTGGCAGGACGTGGCACGATCGGGCTGCGCCTCGGGCTCGGAGGCACCTTGGTGCACGAGTCCCGGGTCCGGAACCAGGGCATGCGTGCGGGTCTGACCGGCAGCGCGCTCGAGACCTCGACCTTCGCGATGCTCCCGGCCGCAAATCTCGAAGCCGTGATCGCCTTGCACGTTGCCGGGCCGTGGCTCGTGATGATGAGCGGCGGACCGTCGGTCGACGTGCTCTCCGGCAGCCTGCATGCCGGCTGGAGCGCGGAGCTCGGAGTCGCATGGCAGCGCTGACGAGGACGATCGTCGCGCTCGCACCGGTCCTCGCGGGCTGCGGTGACCTCGCGGGGTTCGGCGGCGCGGTGCCGCCACTCGCGACCCTTCAGGTCGAGGCCACCGGCGATCTCGCCGCGGTTCAGGTCCCGAACACGGCCAATCCGTCGCTGCGGGTCGCGCTGATCTGGGGCGCGCAGTGGCTGACGGAGCCGCTCTGCATCCTGCCGCCCGATGATGCGAGCGTCGCCGCGCTGATCGCAGCGGGGTGTCGCGATCCGTTCGGCTTCGTTCCGGATCGGGTCGCGGCAAATGCGCCGCTCGAGCCCGCCGGGCCGACCACGCTTGAGCTGTTCGATCTGCCCGGCGCCGATGTCATGGTCGGTGACCTCACCGCACGGGTCGCGTACGGCAGCCTCGTGATCTACGACGACCGCGACGGCGACGGCACGCTCAGCCTGGGCCAGCCACATCGCCTCGGCGGTCGCGATCAGCAGGGCCCGCCCGACCAGGATTTCGTGCCGACCCGTGACCTGACGTACGGCGCGAGCTTCATCTCGATGACCGAGGCCGACACGCGGCTCGCGTTTCGCGAGGGTGGGTTCAACACCAGTGCCGCATTCTATCCGCGCAGCGGCTGCGGCGATCCACCGCCGAGCTTCTCGATCGTCACGGCCGGTGGCTTCTCGGTCGCCGATGCGATCGCAGCTCAGCTGCGTGGTGAATTGCCGCCCGAGGATCCAGCGACCTGCCGCGAAGCCCCGGCCGACACGCTCGTGAGTGTTCCGTTTCGCAAGCCGTCCGAGGTCCACGAGGTCGCGTGCGAGGAGCGCCGGACCGACAGCAGCATCCGTTATCGCGAGCCGCCGATCGATGCGCCGGATCTGACCAACCGCGTGTCGGCCTGCGCGAAGGTCCCCGACTTCGGCACCGGCAAGGCGAACGGCATGATCCAGCTCGCCATCTCGGGGCGCTCCGAGGACAGCTGCGTGGGCCTCACGCACTACGTGCTGCGCGGCTGTCGCCAGGACGCGACCTGCGAGCTGCCGGACTGGGACATCACCGCGACGCCACCCTCGTGGTGGCCGTGTCCCGCACAGGCGGTGCGGTGAAGCTTCGCGTCGCGTGCGTCGTGCTCGCGGTGGCGACCACCGCATCCGCACAGACGCCGGCGCCGGCGCCGACACCCGATCCGGCGCCAACCGACCCTGCGCCAACGGCTCCCGCGCCGGTCGATCGGGTGCCACCA
>JADMIO011701089.1_pt1 | contig 67241 bp, 64 predicted proteins | sample 8958161 | NCBI WGS metagenome assembly JADMIO01 (sample SAMN16585339, study PRJNA669376) | soil metagenome | isolation source: Crop rotation soil | place: USA: Cullars Rotation, Alabama | collected 2011 | reverse complement strand
CGACAACTTGTCCACGTGGAATTCTAAGCTTAGGATCCCAATGTGCTGGAAAGCGCTTAAACCAAGCTTATCGTCCGGTAGCCTCACTGTAAAATTGCCCTCTTTCACTTCTGACAGAACATGCAAGAGTTCCCGGCTATCCAGTTCATTGGAATAATGAAGATTGAGATTGGTGAGCCCGTTCTTTTCTCCATTCCCGTTCAGGGAAGGAGCCGGCTTACCATTGGCCTTCGGGGTCGCGTTCTTTTTTTTGAGGGAGGTTGTTTTTACCGGCAGCTCGGTCACAACTGCAGAGGACAGGGGTGTCTTTGCAGTCGGCTTTAGTTTTTTCTTCATCTTAGTTTAATTAAGGTGGTGAATGATACCCAATCATCCAAAAAACAATTTCGAACAGACAAAAAAATCTCCCTTTCTTGCTTGTTGTTAGCAATGGGAAACTTCCTTATCTTAGATATATAACAGTAAAAATCGCTTAAAAACTGTGCCACAAAAAGTTATATTAGAGGGACCCCCGCCATCCAAATTTATCCTGCTGGGAGAGGATGATGCCGATGACCAGGAAATGCTTACCGAGGTCTTCGCTTCTATTGATAAGTCATTCATCCTCTTATTTGTAAACAATGGAAAGGAGGTCGTGTCCGCCCTGGAAAAACTCCAGGATGAACAGAGGCCCTGCCTGATCGTGCTGGACTACAATATGCCCGGTCTTAACGGGGCGGAGATCCTTAAAGAAATCGGTCAGAATGAGCGCTATAAGGATATACCAAAAATCGTATGGAGCACATCGGGATCCGATAAGTTCAAAAAGACCTGCCTTGAATTGGGAGCTGTCGATTATGTTATCAAACCGTCGAATAACCAAGACCTCGAAAAAATAGCCCGTTACATGTTGTCTGTTTGCCAGCTGGCCTGAGCTCAGAACAGTGGCTCCAGCGTACCTAGGGAAATGGGTTTTTCCCAGATAATTATGTTCTTACCCAGTTTCTTAACCGTTGATCTGTCGCGGTGTGCACTAACCAGGTATACCCTGCTTTGGGGAATTATTTCTACAATCTGTTCCAAAGCATCCCATCCATCGCCATCAGGCAGGTTATTGTCGAGAAATAATATATCCGGCCTTATCTCTTTGACCAATGCCATTCCTTCTTTCAATGTGTAAGCCAACCAGACCTCGTATGCTTTCTTCATGAAATAGTTTTTCATGATCATACAGAAGTCCGTCTCATCATCTATAATCAGAATCTTTTGCGTCATCAGGCGTGAAAAAAAGAAAAAATGGTTAACAACAGGCGGGGTGGTTCCTGCAAACTTCCCCTTTTTTTATACAACGCGGGGTAAAATTATTTAGTGTCTGCCGGGAAATGCAGGGGGTTAGGGAGTGCACCTTTTTAAAAAATAACGGAAAATCAGCTAAAAAACGATTTAGGAACTTTTTTTGCAGCGAATCCCGGCCGCCCGATTGGACAAGGGGGTTGCTAACTAAACCTAAACCGATCTTATTTTGCAATACTCAACACAATCACCGGAGGCCATTACTAACATGCTCAATTCAGAAAAGATACGCATAGCCATCATTGATGATGATGAAGATGATTATTTTCTCATCAGCGATTTCATCAGGGATATCGATGGAAAGCAATTCATTATTGACTGGTTCAAGGACTACGAATCCGCCTTGCAGGATATCCGGTCCAAATCCCATCACCTTTATTTCGTGGATTATTTCCTGGGCAATAAAACAGGGCTCGATCTGCTGAAAGAAGCAGCCAGCATAAAATTCGACCGGCCCATTGTGCTGCTGACAGGATTTGGCAGCAAGGCCATTGATGTACAGGCTATGGAATGCGGGGCAACGGATTATCTTGTAAAATCGGAATTGAATACGGAGAAACTGGAGCGCTGCATCCGTTATTCCCTGGAGAGAACCACTTTCCTGGAAGAACTGAAAGCCCGGGAAATGAAGTACCGCAATCTTTTCGAAGGATCGAAGGATGCCGTTTTTATTGCCGATACGGACCTGGCCTTTACGGAAGTGAATCATTCCGCTACCCTGTTGCTCGAGTCCAGGAGCGGGATACTGCTGGGACGTAACCTGTATGAATTCATTGATGATGATGTACAAAAGGCCCGTATCCGGGACCTCGTAAGAACAGCCGGCAATATTGATGACCTTGAAATAAAGATCATAAGCGATAGTAAGGACGCAAAGACGGGCCTGCTATCATTGTATATCCAGCGTTACGCAGACCAGACACCGGTGGTACATGGTATCATACACGATATCACGAATATCAAAAAAGCGGAGATGGGTAATCTGCAGGCAGAGAAATTGTCGGCCAATGAACGCCTGATCAGGATGCTGGCGCACGAGATCCGGAACCCGCTGAACAATATTATTCTTTCGGTGGAGCAGCTCTTACCGGACAATGAAAAGGAAGGAGAGCGGGAATTTTTGAATATCATTCAACGAAATTCTATCCGGATCAACCAGATCATTACCGAATTGCTGAACCTCGCCAGCCCTGCTGAGCTGATCTTTGAAAAATATTCCCTCCAGGAGATCATGGATGAAAGCCTGGCCAGGGCTTCTGACCGTATCAAACTGCACAAGATCGAAGTAGAAAAGAATTATCCTTCTTCGCCGCTCATCGTAGCGGCAGATAAGAATAAGCTGATCATTGCTTTCACCAATATCCTGATCAACGCGATCGAAGCCATGGAGATCAACAAAGGCATCCTGGCTGTTCACCTGGATGATTCGGACAACACCTACAATATTTCCATCAAGGATAACGGGAGGGGCATTCCGAAGGAATACCTCACTAAATTATTCGATCCCTTCTTTACGCTGAAAAAAGGCGGGATGGGGCTGGGGCTTACCGCTTCTTACTCGATCATCCAATCGCATAAAGCCAATATGCAGGTAGAGAGCAATGTCAATAAGGGAACGAAATTTTTGATCCGCTTTCATAAATAAGGCGACGGTCACCATACGTTCCAATCCACGGCGATCGTTTCGTTCCGCGATGTCGGCTTCTGTAACCCTTTGGTGAGTTGCTGCACCCTTTCTCCTACGATCTTTTTCAACTCACTTATTTTTAGACTGGGATATTTATTCATTGCTTCCAGGATGGAGTAAGTGAACACCCCGTTCTTCAGGTCATTTCTTTCCAGCGCGAACTGGGTGCCGGCTGCTGCCGAAATGATCGTAGCACCGGTGCTCTTCCCCACATTCACAAACAGCGACTGCATCAGTTCAAAACTATTCTTCAGTCCAAGATGACCTTCTTTTTTATACGCGACGGGCTTTAATCCTTTGATCAGGGAATTGGAAGAAGCGTTCAGTGTAATAAGATCCTCTTTATCCACTTCCCCGCTGTGACAGGCATCGATCAGCATCAGCTTTTTACGGGCCGGAATGCTGTCCAGTAAGGCTTCCAGCTCATCATAAGGCAACCCGTTCTCTTCAGGTTTATCAAAATTGACCGGGTAGGTAGAAAGATAATAATCATAATCCTTACTCAGCATACCGTGACCAGAATAGGCAATGATCACTTTATCATTTTCGGTAGTTTGCAGTAATTTTTGCTTAAGCGCCTTTACACTGTTGACAGTGACATTCTCGTTGAACAATGTATCAATCGTTACATCGCTGCCGTATTTTTCTTTCAATTTTTTTGAAAGATCGCGGATATCCTTAGCGCTGTATTGCAAATTGTATTTATTGTCAGCGAATTGGTCGATACCAATACCAATAAAGCGGATCGATTCTTTTTCTTTTACTGCTGGCAGGTAATTTACAGTAAGCGGCATCCTGAAACTTTCTGTTCCATTCACATTGGTGACAGAGGTTTCCACCCTGTTTTCTCCCTGCGAAAGCCTGATGATGACAGCCGTGTCAAGATCATTTTTATTCCGCGAACGAATACTGATGCCTCTCTGGCCGAAAACGGGGATCTCGTTTACCCAAACATTGAACCTGTCGAGCTTGTACGAGCTGTCAGAGCCTTTGATCAGCAATTTGAGTGTTCCCGTCTTTTGTTCGTATTGAATGGCATTCCTGTTTGAAAAATCAGCTTCGGGCACACTGTACCCGTCCCTGAAGGTGGTCGTATCGATCCCTAATTTTTTGATTCTTTTTTCCCAGGCCTTGCGATAACTTTTTATCAGCGCTGTATCCGTATTACCAAGGGCTTCCAGTACTTTATCCGGGCGGTTATACCTGGCATCAAGCTGCTCAAACCCGATCGTATTCAGCCCTTTTACATAATGGAGCATCCTGGAAGCATCTTTGGAACCCATGAAATATCCCTGCGGGAGGAAAATAAAGTCTGACTGATCAACAAAAAGAGAGGAAAAGGTTTTAGTAAAAGAATCCCGCGTATAATAATCAAGTATGCCCCCGTTTCTTATAATAAGGTATTTACCACTCGTTGGATTCATCAGCTCTTCACCGTCAAGAGTTTCCAGGAAACTGGAATCCCTGCTATTTAACAGAACGATCTTTTGAATGGCATCCACCCCGATCAAATATTTTTTATCCCCGCTTATACCCAGCACCCTGTAGGGGGTACTCTTTTTTTGAAGCAGGGAAAAGGAAGGTATTTGCCAGGTAAATGTTTCTTCTTCGATAAGAGCCACCAACTGGTTCTGTTCCTCATCCAGCCATACCGTTGGGGCAAATTTCCATTTCCATTCCCTTAAAGTATGCAATAACTGAAAGGAAGTATCATTCTTATAAACACGTACTGCTCCGTCATCAGACGTGGTGATAATGAACTTATCATCCCGGGTGTAGAGTGCCTGTTGCGGGCTGCCACCGTGACCCAGTAATGCTCCTGATAGCTGCCCCCCGGGCACAGTCCAGACCAGCGGGTTATAGGAACTGGTAAGCAGGACAAGTTGTTGTTCCCCATTACTGAATACGGCATCGTTAAAATCCCTTATATCCAATTTTTGGGAATTGCTTAATTTATTCAGAAGCCCCTTTTCAAAATCATAAATAGCCAGCGTGTCCCCATAATAATTATTTCTCTTCAGGAAATACCTGCCCGATCTGCTGAACAGGATCTTTTCCTCCTGCGAAAGGCTGTCGTTATAAAGATTATTAAATCCCTGTTTTGAAACCCTGGCAAGTGTTTTTGCATTCCAGGCACGCATGGAATTTTTCCAGAATGAAGTAATAAAATACTCGCCCGAAGGATGAAACCAGGCATCCCTGGGGATGTCCGTGAACCCTGTATCAATGATCCTGCTGCTATAGCCTTTACCAATAACAGAGCTCTTCAAAATACCCGGTTTATACCAGGCCAGTAACTGGTTTCCGGAAGGACTCACGATCACTTTTTCGGGATTGGGTGCAAGGGCCTGGAATGAATGAATTTTTTTTCCTGTAAAAGGTTCTGAAAACAAGAGGGAGTCGCCGTTAGATACAATACAACGTTTCCCGTCTTTCGTAACCTGTAAGGCATATCCTGAAAGAAATTCCGAATTGCTCAGTTTTGAATGGAGCAGGTCGGACCGTTCCGTGTTGCCGGTCATTAGCCGGAGGTCCTGGGATAAAATGAAATAATTATGATCCCGGTTTCCGAATAGTGCATCGGCAATTCCCGTCATTTCCGGGTCAACCTCCCTGATCATCTTATTGGCCTGTATATCCCAAATGGAAACAGCGGATTCATTAGAAAGGAGAAGGTACCGGTTGTCATAGCTGAAAGATGCCTTATCATTATTATAATTAATGTCCTGCTGTCTTTGTATCCCAGTCTGAACATCCCGTAAAATTGTTTTCGCGGAAAACCCGTATGTACAGAACAGTTTTTCATTCGGGCTGAAACAAATACCTCTCATACCCCCTTCATGTTCTTCCAGGGGATACTCCCGTTCGTAAAGTTTTGAAAAATCATTTGTCTTCCAGACTATCATTTTATTGATCGAGTGATCTTTTTCCCACCAATAAACAGCTCCTAAATAAGTACCCCCGGGGCTGAAAACGATCTTTGATGCCTCACTGCCGGGGCTTGGGAGTTCTTTTATCAGCTGGAATTTTGTGGTATTCCAGATACGTGTCACGGAGTCGGAACAGGTGGTCGCTATGTACCTCCCGTCAGGGCTTATATCTACGCTTGATATCGTATTTTTTTCTGTATTGAGTGTAGTTAAAAGATCACCAGTGCTGGTAGACCATATTTTGCAATTATTTTCACGATAGCCAAGCGTAATTACATACCTCATATCAGGGCTTAATAAAGCAGTGGTAAGAAGGGTTTCCCGGAAAGTATATAATAGCTTGCCCGTATTACATTCCCATAGTTTGACCATATTATCCGGTGTGGTCCTGTTGCCTGATTCCCCTGAAATCGTAAGAATATATTTATCATCAGCTGAGAGCTGCATAATATTTATACCGCCTTTATGGCCGCTTGGTACGACCAATTTTGGTGGTTGGGCCATTACGGCAAGTGAAAAAAACAAAACAAAGGGGGTAATAAAACCTTGCCTTTTGAAGTGCATTTGTAAACTTTCGGAAAAATTAATACTATTCACCCGGGCAGGCAATACCCTGCGTAGGGTACAGGATCGATCTTTAAAAAAAAATAATCCCTAAAATATTAGCTTTTAATTGCTAAATCATTTAGTTTTGGTCCCGGACGGGGATTTTCCCGACTTACAATACGCAAAAACATAACTTTAACCCATGGCAAAAACAGAAAAAACCACCGACATGTCAACCAACAACAGCGAAAAACTAAAAGCCCTCAAGCTTACGATGGATAAGCTGGAGAAGGATTATGGAAAAGGGAGCGTGATGATGCTGGGGGACAAGGCTGAATCCATGCAGGAAGTGATCTCTACCGGTTCTATCGGGCTCGATGTAGCCTTAGGTATCGGTGGCCTGCCAAGAGGACGGGTCATTGAGATCTACGGACCTGAATCATCCGGTAAAACAACTATCGCTACACATGTGATCGCCGAGGCCCAGAAAAAAGGCGGCATGTGTGCTTTTATAGACGCGGAACATGCTTTTGACAGTTCCTACGCCAAAAAACTCGGCGTTGACGTGGACAATCTTTTGATATCACAACCCGATTATGGCGAACAGGCCCTGGAGATCGCCGACCGGCTGATCCTTTCCGGCGCCCTCGATGTAGTGGTGATCGATTCCGTTGCGGCATTGGTCCCTAAAAGTGAACTGGAGGGGGAAATGGGTGACAGTAAAATGGGTTTGCATGCAAGATTGATGAGCCAGGCATTGAGGAAACTCACGGCGACCATTTCCAAAACAAATACTATTTGCATTTTCATCAACCAGTTAAGGGAGAAGATAGGAGTGATGTTTGGCAACCCTGAAACAACAACTGGTGGTAATGCCTTAAAATTCTATGCTTCGGTTCGTTTGGATATCCGTCGCCAGACCCAGGTAAAAGATGGTGACGAAGCGATCGGGAACCACGTAAAAGTGAAAGTGGTGAAGAACAAAGTGGCTCCTCCTTTCCGGGCAGCTGAATTTGATATCATTTTCGGGGAAGGTATCTCCAAGAATGGGGAGATCATCGACATGGGAACCGAATTGGGTATCGTTCAAAAAAGCGGTTCCTGGTATAGCTACAATAATGATAAACTCGGCCAGGGCCGGGACGCTGTCAAACAATTGCTGGTGGATAATCCCGAACTGGCCAAAGAGATCGAAGGCAAGATCAGGGAGAAAATAAAAGAAATGCAGACCAGTTAATATTCTTTATATCAACTATTTACGATGGGTTAGTTCGTAAGCCCTTCTGTCTTTGGCAGGAGGGTTTTTCTTTTATTGGCAAAATTTTTTGACAGGCTACGACAATTCAATGTTTAAACATTGTATATTTGTTTTGTGGTTCGCAACCCCCGTGCTTTATCGCTCGTTATGCTTTAAATATGAACGCATCTACATCCTCCATAAGAACTAAGAACTGGCCGCAGGTCCTCTGTGCAGGCATCCTGCTATTGTCGTTCTTTTTACCCTGGGTAAATTGGGAGGGAACCAGGGTCAGTGCCTACGCAATGGCAACGGGCGATTTTTTCCGGGTCTCCGATATCCGGTTCGGTTTAGCAAACCCCTTTCCCCAATTCAGTTTTACCTTTTATGCTTTTTGGCTGATCCCGGTATTGGCTGCTCTTATCATTTTCCTGCAGTTCCGCCAGAAAGGAACAGGTCTATTACCCTTTTTTACCGGGGTCCTTTCGCTGGCCCTGGTCACTGTCTATATATTATTCAGCGGCACATTGATCGACCTGGGAGTTGGGCATTCCGTTTTGAATATGATCACCCCCTTTGCCTGGCTGCATGGCCTGGCTGCTATTACCCTTATTCTTACCGCTACACAAACCAATTCGCTGTTAAAAAAAGCTGGTTGGGTCCTGCTCGGCCCTGTATTTGTCTTTGCCAGCTTCAAATTGGCTGAAAAATACATCATGAACGAGACCCATAAGGATACGGCAAGCGCCAAAGCGGATTATACGATGAGCGCCACGGAGCTGATCAGGGAATTCATGACCAATGATACGGCTGCTAATAAGAAATACCTGGAGAAAATGATCCTGGTGAACGGCAATGCGTCATCGGTGGATATCCTCGCGGATTCAACCAGCACCGTCAAATTTGCTGACAGCACCGGCTCCTACGCGATCTTCTCGCTGGAGAAGAACCAGTTTGACCAGGTGCGCTCCGTTAAACAAGGAGATCCGGTATCATTAAAAGGGGTTTGCAGCGGGAGTATCTTCAGCGAGATACTGGGCACCACCTCTATCAGTTTCAAACGGGCAACATTTATTAAAATGATCCTTCGGGAAAATGAATATTAAATAAAAAACAAAACAAATGAAAAAAACAATTCTATCTCTTTTTCTTATTGCTCTTACAACAGGCGTAATGGCTCAAAAAACATCCACGACCTCTGCCGTGATAAGCTTTGATGCCACAACCGTTAAAGACGCCTTACCCAAAGCAGAAAATAAGACCGTGATCGCATCGCTTGATAAAACAACAGGAGTCCTGATGTTTGAAGCCGCTGTTAATAATTTCGCTTTCTCCAACCCGATGATGCAGGACCACTTTAATGGTGATAAATGGATGAATTCTGCCAGCTTCCCTAAATTCAGTTTCACCGGGAAGATCACGAAGCTGAGCGAAGTTAAATTCAATAAGAACGGTTCGTATGATGTGAAGGTTTCCGGTGACCTGACCATAAAAGGTGTGACAAAGACCATTTCCGTCCCCGCCAAGATCGTAGTGAAAAATGGTGCCGTTACCTCTTCCGCGAATTTCTCTGTTAAATTAGCCGATTATGGTATCAGTGGCCAGCCTATCGAAGCCGGCAAAGTGGCTCCTGAAGCCAAGATATCCGTAGCTGCAACTTTCTAATACATTGCTATAGTAATAAAAAAGCCCCCGCCATGGCGGGGGCTTTTGCTTTTTAAGTACGTCATTATTTATTCACCGATCACTTTCTCCTGGTGGATCAGTCTACCCGCGGCATCAAACCCTTCTACCACCACTTTGAATTTCTTACTGAAATCATTGTTGAAGAAACTGAGTTTTACTGATCTGGTTTCTGTATCGGTATAAACATTCGGGTTCCAGTACAAAGTTGTCCTGTTATCCGCTGTGGTCCGTTTCGCGTCGATCCCGTTGTAGTCAGGGTTATAAAATTCCCGTGTAATTGAATATCCTTTATACTCCACGTATTCCAGCTTATCCGGTTGTTTGGTTTCAACGAATTGTTCTTTTGTATATACCGCGATCGCTCCGCCGGGTGAGCCGCTACCGGAACCCACAAAACCTGCTTCGTAAAACTTGACCAGCGCCACCTGGTCCACCCTTAATATCTTCAACTGGAGCATATCGGTGGGGGTTTCGTTCAGGAAAAGTCCTATGATCCATTTTTGACCGGACATCAGGCTGATATTCTTCCGGTTCACAAACCGGCCATTCTGGATCTCTACCTGCTGTATCCTGTTCTTGATATAGTCAACCACGTTCATTGATTTGTCATTGGCCGGGTCATTGATATTATCAAGGTTCACTTTACCCGGCTCCCGGAAGACGCCTGTAGTATATTTTTCATTCACTACATCCAGCGGGCGTTTGGTTGATTTTGCATCGACGACCACTTTTTCCAGTTCCTTTACATCGTCCAGTTTTGATTTAGTATAACGGTAACGGCTATCTATTTCTTCTTTGCTCTGTGTTATAGCGGCAGCCGATTTTGAAATACCTGAACCGGCTATTCCTGCAGGGACCATTTCAATTCTTTTATCGAGCAGGTCCTCGTTTAGATGCACTTTTGATGGTTTGGCCTTACCCTGCCTGTCTGTATAGGCATAAAACAGTTTTGCTTTGCCGCTAAAGGCGACTGAGTCCATCGCAAACTGGCCATCTGCTCCCACTTTTGCTTCCAGGTTCTGCGAAGTAGAATCCTCCCCTTCAACATAAAAATTGATCGTACCGCCCGCAAGTAGATCTTTATCTTTTTCATCCATTACTTTACCCGTGACCCTGATCATTTCATGGTCTTTATAAGTTAACTCAGGGAAACTACCCGCCAGGATCTTTGTCCAGTTGAAACGACTCCATCCATGAGTGAGCATAAGGTTATCCAGTCCCTGTTTCGTACTGTCATTTTGGTTCTCAAAATACCAGGCCGGGTTGTAGATATATCCTTTCAGGTCACTCGTGAGCAAGAATCGTGAATAAATATCTTCCTTATCGCCGGAACCGGCAGAAGAAAGATCTATCACTGCAACAGAACAGCTCCGCTGGATAGCTTCAGGAAAATTAAGCTCTACGGTATTCTCCGCCCTTTTTGTAGTGCCGGCCTTTATAACAGCAATATCTCCTTTGGCCCTGTATTCTCCATTGTCAACAAAGCAAAGCCGTTCGGCCAGGGGTGCCCCGTTGTTATCGAATACAGTGAAATGCAGGATCCCTGATGGAAGACTATCCGTTACCAGGTGACCGATAACAGATGGATAGTCCTCGAAACTGATCTCCTGCTGGTATACCAGTTGACTATTGATATCAGCCACCACTAATAAATTGGCAAATCTTGCCTTATCTTTTTCACTTCTCGATAGCTGGAATTTTTTTCCGCCTTTTTCGTCCTGGATCTTCAGGGTAAGTCCCGAGCCCAGTACTTCAGGTAATGGGTAGGTCCTTTTTCCCGCTTCCGTTTCTACCTCGGCCAGGTATTTTTTTCCTCCCTGTGGTTTGAACTGCACTTTCCCGATGCCATCGTGGTAGCTTTTAAAAGAAGCTATCGTTGTTCCGTCCTCCAAACGGATGACCCCGTTCACTTCAACCGGGATGCCCGATTGGTCAACCGCCTTGAAACCGACCACCGTTAAGATACCGTCCACCATGTTGCCGCTCTCTGGAAAAAATTTCAGGGAAACATTAGGTGTCACTTTTGCAACACTGGCCGCGCCAGGGCGAAAAATGAAAATATTCTTCTTATAAATAAAATCTTCCTCGTAATTAAGCATTCCTGGCGTCAATGCCCTCAGGTAATAATTGCCCTGCGGCAGCGAATCGGGCAGGTCGATATTCCCCTTAGCCATCGCCCCGAAAACAGGATATTTTTTTGTGGCTACGATATTCCCCTTGCTATCGGTTAGCTGAACAAAGAAATTATTACTGCTGCCGCTGGGTTTGCCATTGCTGTATAAATATGCTTTGAACCACATCGTCTCGCCGGCCACATAATACTCCTTGTCATAATGGATATATACTTTTTCCGGTTGAAACTGGGTGACCATAGTGTTCAATGCCGGCTCAATTTTTTGCGCTTTTGCAAAAAAACCGATACCCATTAAAAAGACCAGGCCTGCTATTTTACTCGTACTTCGCAACATGTTTTTATTTAGTTTTTTGTCAAATTACATATAATCAAAATCCCGTATTGTCAAGTTTACACGGACGGTATGGTAAGGACCTCCCGAAGTCCCCGGTAGTTGCTTAGTCCCCCACGATTTTCTCTGAATGGATGAGCTTCCCGGAAGCATCAAACCCCTCTACCGTGATCTTGAACTTTTTGCCCGTATCGTTATTAAAGAACCGGAGCCGGACTGACCTCCCACCCGGACCCATCAGTATATCAGGGTTCCAATACAAAGTGGCTCTTGTGTCGTTGATAGCATGCCGGTCGTCCGGTATACTGTAATCGGGACTATAAAATTGTTTTGCCAGCGCATAGCCATTATAGATTATATAATCGAGTTTCTCGATCTTCCCTTCCGGTACGACCAGTTTTTTTGTGTAAATGGCGAGGGTGCCGCCCGGTCCCGAACTGCTGGCGCCTACAAATCCGGGATCATAGAATTTTACCAGGGCCACTTCATCCATCCGGATGGTCTTCAGGAAACTGATATCCGTTGGAGACTCATTAAGAAAAACAGCCACGATGAATTGTTTACCGGGCGTATTGGTCGGATCAATAAAATCGCCCGGTGAACCGCCGGGAGCCGCCTCCTGTTCTTTTTTTCTTTTTGTATCCATTTGCAGCTGCGTCGGTGAGTTCGTAAGACTGAAATTCCTCCTGCTGACAAAATTATTATCCTGCACCTGTACCTGCCGGACTGAACTCCTGATAAAATCATACACGCTGATCGTCCGGTCATTGCTGGGTTCATTGATATTGTCAAAATTCGATTTTCCCATTGCCCTGAAAACGCCGGTCGCATATTTTTCATTCACCACTTCAATCGGCCGGCGGCTGCTCCTGGCATCCACAACAGCAGGATCCAGTTCTTTTGTCTTCATCAGGTTGGGCTTTTCCACCACGGGGTTTTTACTGATGCCCTCGCCATAGGGCAATATGTCTTCGGCAAAAGGAAAATGGGAAGGGTCCGCGGGCTGAAAGCCCAGGTTGGCTATGGCGGTATCTGCAATGGGTGAGTTGACCGAAATATCTACGATCTTTTCTTTGCCCTGCGGCGTAACATAACTATAAAAGAATTTTGTTTTGCCATAGATAAGTACAGAATCGATCTTGAATTTCCCATCCGTGCTGACCTGCGTTTCAAAATTCTGGTTCACGGAATCTTCCGCGTCTATAAAAAGAGAAAGTGTTCCTCCGTTTACCAATTCCTTTGTTTTACTGTCCCTTAACTCCCCGGAAACCGGTATCAGGTAAGGATCTTCCAGTTTTCTCTCGGGGAATTTTCCCGCCAGGATATTTTCCCATAAGAACCGGCTCCATCCTTGTGTCAGGAGGAGATTATCAAGGCCCTGTTGCGCGGAATCATTTTTCGGTTGGAAATACCAGGCGGGATCATTGATCCGTCCTTTCAGGTCCTGGGTAAGAAGAAGTTTCGAAATGATATGATCGTTCTCGCCGGGGAAGGCAGCGGCCCAGTCAATGATGGATACCGAGCAACTACGTTGGGCCGTGTCCGGAAAAACGATATCAAAAATATTCTCTTCTCTTTTTCCTGTTCCTTCTTTTATCATACGGATATCCGCCGCGGATTGGTATTCCCTGTTATTTACAAAGCTTAGCCGCTCTGCAAGCGGTACGCCCTCTGCTGTAAACACGGTAAAATGCAATATACCAGAAGGAGTACTGTCTGTCAGCAGGTGACCTCTCACAGAAAGATAGGTCTCGAAATCAATATCATTTTCATAAACGATCCTGCTGTTCATCTCAGCAACAAGATGCAGTCGTTGGAATTTTTCCCTTTCCTTTTTACTGCGTGTCAATTGGAATAGTTTCCCTCCCTTCTCATCCTCGATCTTCAGGTTGATACCGGTGGGTTGAACAGGGGGCAATGAATAAAATTCCGTTTGGCCGTTCACGGCAATGGCGGCCAGGTATTTTTTTCCTGCCTGAGGTTTGAATTGCAATTTTCCCATACCATCATGATAGGTCCTGAAGGAAGTGATGGTTGTTCCATCTTCCGTTTTAATGACACCATTGATATCGATGGGTCTGCCGGAAGCATCCGTGGCCTTAAAAGCCAATACAGAAAGAACCTCTTCGATCAGGATGCCGCTTTCGGGAAAGAATTGAAGAGAAACAGAGCCGGGTTTGACAAGGTTTGTATTATTCATCTTTTTCCCCGAAGGATTGAACACAAAAAGATCCTTCGAATAAAGAAAGCCCGGGTTTGCATCAAGCATCTGCGGTGTCAGGGCGCGGATATGATAATAACCCTGGTCAAGCGAATCGGGGAGGTCGATATTCCCTTTGATAGTTGCTCCCTTGACAGGGTATTTAGCATGGCTGATGATCCTTCCTTTGTCATTTATTAACTGGAGATAAAAATTATTACTAAGACCGCTTGGCGCTCCATTGCTATAGAGGTAGGCTTTGAACCAGATCGTTTCGCCGGCCACATAGTATTCCTTGTCGTAATGGATATATATTTTCTCAGCGGGAAACTGAGCCGTTAAACGGGCCAGTGCTGCATCAGCCTGTTGTGCTCCGGCGGGTGAAAGAAATAATAAAATACTGGCGTATAGGAAAATGATCCTCTTCATGATAATTCATTTACAGTTCCAATGGACTTGCAGGGCAAATCCCTGTATTCCTAACAGCCGGAAGCTTAAAGATACAATTTAGCAGCTATTTGCTGCACAGCCCCGGCATGCCGGAAGGCGATGTAATGGCTTACCGTTTTCAGCACGGCTTTTGCTAAATTGCAGTTCTGCCTGCCAAGGGCAGTTCTTTTTTATGGCATTCAAACTTCATACTCCTTTTCCGCCCGCCGGCGACCAGCCCGATGCCATCCGTCAACTGACCGAAGGAGTGGAGAACGGCGAGCGGTACCAGACCCTGCTCGGTGTGACCGGCAGTGGTAAAACATTTACGATCGCCAACGTCATTCAAAATTTGCAGCGGCCCGTCCTGGTGCTGACCCATAACAAAACATTGGTGGCACAGTTATACGGTGAGTTCCGTCAGTTCTTCCCGGAGAACGCGGTCGAGTATTTTGTTTCTTATTATGATTACTACCAGCCGGAAGCATATATGCCGGTAAGTGATGTATATATTGAAAAGGACCTGAGTATTAACGATGAGCTTGATAAGCTGCGGTTGAGAGCCACTTCCAGTTTATTGAGCGGCAGAAGGGATATCATTGTGGTTGCCAGCGTCAGTTGTATCTATGGTATGGGCAATCCCACGGATTATGAGAATGGTATCATCCGGATCAATAAGGGTCAAACGATCTCGCGGCAGTCATTCCTTCACGCACTTGTGAATTCTCTCTATAACCGGACGACGATCGATTTCAACCGCGGGACCTTCCGGGTGAAAGGCGATACGGTCGATATCAATCTTCCCTATGTTGATTATGGTTACCGGGTCACTTTTTTTGGTGATGAGATCGAAGAGATAGAAAGCATTGAGGTGGCGACCAGCAAGCGGATCGCCAAAATGGAAAATGCCGCCATCTTCCCCGCCAATCTCTATGTAGCGCCAAAGGACATCCTGCAGCAGGTGATCTACGAGATCCAGGATGAAGTAAGGGCGCAGGCTGAATATTTTAAAAAGGAAGGAAAATATATCGAAGCACAACGGCTTACCGAAAGAGTGAACTATGATCTGGAAATGATACGGGAACTGGGATATTGTAATGGTATTGAAAACTATTCGAGATTCTTTGACCGTCGTCATCCCGGCACCAGGCCTTTCTGCCTCCTGGATTATTTTCCCAAGGATTACCTGACCGTCGTAGATGAAAGTCACCAGACCATCCCGCAGGTAAGCGGTATGTATGGAGGCGACAGGAGCCGAAAACTGATCCTCGTTGATTATGGGTTTCGCCTGCCCTCGGCACTGGACAACCGTCCGTTGAATTTTCATGAATTCGAATCGCTGACCAACCAAACCATATTTGTTTCGGCCACGCCGGATAATTATGAACTGGAAAAATCGGAAGGTATCGTAGTGGAACAGGTGGTAAGACCCACGGGTTTGCTGGAACCGCCGATCGAGATCCGGCCTTCGGTCAACCAGATAGATGACCTGCTGGACGAGATCGACAAGCGGATAAAAATGGGGGACCGCGTGCTGGTGACAACGCTGACCAAGCGGATGGCAGAAGAGATGGATAAATACCTGCACCGGATCAATGTGAAGTCAAAATACATCCATAGTGAGGTGGATACCCTGGAACGAATAGAGATACTCCGGGAACTGCGCCTGGGGAAAATTGACGTGCTGGTAGGCGTGAACCTGCTCCGCGAAGGATTGGACCTGCCGGAAGTTTCCCTTGTTGCGATCCTTGATGCCGATAAAGAGGGTTTTCTCCGCAATGAAAAATCATTGACGCAAACCGCAGGACGTGCTGCCCGGAATGTGAATGGTCTTGTCATTTTCTACGCGGACAAGATGACGGACAGTATGCAAAAGACGATCAATGAGACCAACCGGCGACGGGAAAAACAGATTGCTTTTAATATAGAACATGGTATCACTCCGAAAACGGTCGTGAAATCCACGAAAGAAGTGTTTGCGCAAACCTCTGTATTGGACATAAAAGGATATGACCCTGCCAATCCTTACGCCATTGCCCCTGACGAAGATCTTGTAACGGTCGCAGCTGAAGAACAGGCCGAATACAAAACCATCCCGCAAACCGAAAAAGCGCTTGGCCGCATCAAAAAAGAAATGGAGAAAGCCGCGCGGGACCTCGATTTCATGGAAGCCGCCCGTTTAAGGGATGAGATGTTCCTGCTCCAGAAGAAGCTGGAAGAGCTGAAAAAATAGGCTATTCGTAGATTTACGAATCCCCCCTGAGTATTTGTGCCTGATTTCATTAAATTAAATAGTCCCGTGCTTGCAGCATGTGGAAGGCAGATATATCTTAGCAATGAAAACCGACAGTAATCCAATATTTGTAAAACCAGTAAATCCAATATTTATGAAAAGACGTGTCCGTAAAATCGCCAACTTCTTTGCGTTCAACCTTTTGTTCTTCGCTTTGTACCTGAATTTTATCCATAAGGATAAGTCTAATAATGTAGTTACAGGTGTAGCGCAGACAACACAGCAGAGCCGGGCCGCTTTCAGCGGAACAGTACTGGTTGAAACTCCCCAACAGGAGTTGCAGGGAAACACCAACGTTACTGCCCAGCAGCCTGCTGCCGAAAAGGCAACAGAAGGCAATACAGCATTAAAGCTTTCGATTAATTAATTAAGCAAAGCAGCGTTAACATACCAGCACCCCGGCGTTTACCGCCGGGGTTTCTGTATATAAGCCAGGAATGGAAAAAATCATCGCCCGCCGGGGATAATTGAGCGGCCGGCCGGTCGCGAAAGTGGGGAGTGAAGTTCGGGGAGGGTTCTTACCTTAGGGGCATGGAAAAAAAAGTCTTTCTGCTGGACGCTTTTGCCCTTGTTTTCAGGGCCTACTATGCACTGATCCGTAATCCCCGTATCACTTCGAAAGGAAAGAACACCAATGCGCAGTTTGGTTTTACCAATGCGCTGGTGGAGTTGATCACCAAACGAAAGCCTACTCACATGGCAGTTTGCTTTGACACCTCCGCCCCTACGGAACGTCACACTGATTTTGCGGATTATAAGGCCAACCGCCAGGAAACGCCGGAGGATATCAGCGCTGCTGTGCCCGATATCAAAAGGATCATTGAAGCTTTTAATATCCCCGTCATCGCCATCGATGGTTTTGAAGCCGATGATGTGATCGGCACCCTGAGCAAGAAAGGAGAAAAAGCGGGTTACGAAGTGTTCATGGTAACACCCGATAAGGATTATGGCCAATTGGTTTCGAAAAAAATTAAGATCTACAAACCCGCTTACCAGGGTAACGATGTGGAAATAATGGGTCCCGAAGAGGTTTGTGCCAAATGGAATATCAAGGATGTCAGTCAGGTGGTGGATATGCTCGGAATGATGGGAGACGCCGTTGACAATATTCCCGGGATACCGGGAGTGGGAGAAAAAACTGCCGCCAAATTCCTGGCAGAATATGGTTCCCTGGAAAATACCCTGAAGAACGCGGATAACATAAAAGGCGCCATGGGAGAAAAAGTGAAAAAGGGGAAAGATATGGCGATTCTTTCCAAGAAATTGGCAACGATCATTACAGATGTGCCGGTGGAATTCCATGAAGAAGATTTCAGGCTGAAAGACTGGAACAAAGACAAATTAAAAGAAGTATTTGCGGAGCTGGAATTCAGGACCCTCGGGAAAAGGCTGCTGGGCGATGATTTTGCAGTTTCAACTTCATCCAAAGGTGTTGTAGAAAAAGAAATACCACAAGGAGTACAAACAGACCTGTTTGGCAATATCGTCGAGCCGGAGAAAAAAGCAGAACCGCTTGCTTCCGCATCGGCTGAGGAAACCCACGGTATCATCGTTGATAAGAATATCAATAATACCCCTCACCAGTATGAAGCCGTTGAAACCGATGCCGCGATCAAAAAACTCGTTGCGGAATTAAAGAAACATGATGAGATCTGTTTTGATACGGAAACGACAGGTATCGATGCGAACGATGCCGAACTGGTAGGGTTGAGTTTCTCTGTAAAACCCGGGCAAGCCTGGTATATCCCCTGCCCGCCTGACCAAAAACGAACCAAAGAGATCCTTGGTCATTTCGAGCCCCTGTTTGCAGATAAGAAAAAAACATGGATCGGCCAGAATACAAAATATGACCTGCTGGTATTGAAATGGTATGATATTGAAATCGCTGGGAAATTATTCGATACCATGCTGGCGCACTATGTCATTGAGCCGGATGGAAAACGAAGCATGGACCTTCTCAGTGAGAAATTCCTGGGCTACCAGCCGGTTTCGATCGAAGAACTGATAGGGAAAAAAGGAAAGACACAGGGGAACATGAGAGATGTGGAGATCGAAAAAATAAAGGAGTATGCGGGTGAAGATGCCGACATTACTCTCCAGCTCAAGAACGTTTTTGTTCCCCAGTTAAAAAGCAAGGAAGTAGAAAAGGTCTTCAATGAGGTCGAGAGTCCCCTGGTAAAAGTGCTGGTGGATATGGAATATGAAGGCATCCGCGTAGACGTTGATTTCTTGGCTGATTACTCAAAGGAATTACAAAAGGATGCAAAGAAAGCAGAGGAGAGTGTTTACAAACAGGCGGGTGTTCGTTTTAACCTGGCTTCCCCTAAACAACTTGGGGAAGTTCTTTTTGATAAACTGAAACTCGATCCTTCGGCCAAAAAAACAAAGACGGGTCAATACCAGACCGGGGAAGATGTATTACTGAAGCTGGCAGTTAAAGGGCACCAGATCGTGGATAATATCCTTGCCTTCCGCGAACTGACGAAATTAAAATCCACCTATGTAGATGCCTTGCCCCTGTTGATCAATCGTAAGACCGGCAGGGTACATACCTCCTACGGGCAGGCTGTTGCGGTGACCGGTCGTTTGCAAAGCAATAACCCTAACCTCCAGAACATACCGGTAAGAACGGATCGCGGCAAGGAAGTGAGAAAGGCTTTTATTCCCCGCGATAGCAAACATATCTTATTGTCAGCCGACTATTCACAGATCGAGTTGCGCATCGTTGCGGCTATCAGCGGTGATAAGAATATGTGCAAAGCCTTTAAGGACGGGACGGATATTCATACGGCGACGGCGGCAAGGGTATATAATATCGCGGAAAAAGATGTTACAAAAGAAATGCGTTATAAAGCCAAGAGTGTGAACTTCGGTATCATCTATGGCCAGGGAGCTTTTGGCCTGGCGGACAATCTGGGGATATCAAGATCGGAGGCCAAAGAGATCATTGATAATTATAAGAAAGAATTTCCCGGGATACAGAAATACATGGACGACACGATCAATTTTGCGCGGGAGAATGGTTATGTGGAAACATTGATGGGAAGAAAAAGATGGCTGAGGGATATCAACTCCGCCAATTTTACCGTGCGGGGGTTCGCCGAACGCAATGCGATCAATTCGCCGATCCAAGGTACCGCAGCCGATATGATAAAGCTGGCAATGCAAAAAGTGCATGCGGCCATGAAAAAGGAAAAAATGCAGAGCAGGATGTTATTGCAGGTACATGATGAACTGGTCTTTGATGCGCTCAGGTCAGAGGCAAAGGAATTGAAACCGTTGATCATCGAATGCATGCAATCGGCCATGCCATTGCCTCACAAGGTGCCGGTGACGGCCGAATGCGGGGAAGGAAAGAACTGGTTAGAAGCACATTGATATGAACTGGTCACTTTATTTTAAAGATGTTATCCTTATCGGGAGCCGCTACCTGCTCTTCGCCAGTATCGCTTTTATTATTTGTTATGTGGTCCTTCGGCGAATGATCGCTTCAAAGAAGATACAGCAGCGATTTCCTGCCTTCCGTGATTATGCGCGGGAGATCATTTTTTCCATCCTGACGGTTTTCGTCATGTCCTTTATTCCCTCGCTCGTCCTGGGTAGTCCCGAAATGAGAGTGCACACAAAATTCTATACCGATATTAACCAGCATGGTATGCTTTATTTCATTCTTGCCTTTCCCCTGATGGCGATCATGCACGACACTTATTTTTACTGGATGCATCGCCTGATGCACCATCCTTCCGTGTTCAGGGCGGTCCACCTTATCCATCATAAATCAACCAACCCCAGTCCCTTTGCCGCCTATGCTTTTCACCCGCTGGAGGCGATCGTCGAAGCAGGTATATTCATCGTATTTGTTTTTACCATCCCTGTTCATCTCTTCCATCTCTTATTCTTTTTCCTTTTCATGATCATCTATAATGTATATGGTCATCTTGGCTGGGAACTCTATCCAAAAGGATTCAGCAGGCATTGGTTGGGGAAATGGATCAATACTTCCGTCAACCACAACCTGCATCACCAGTATTTTAAAGGGAATTATGGTTTGTATTTCTTATTCTGGGACCGCCTGATGGGAACGATCCGCAAAGACTACGACGAAAAATTTGACGAGGTAAAAGGAAGACGGGCGGGCAGTACCCAATAATAATCAATCATTTAAGCTGATCTCTTTTTCATTCCTATTAAATTTTCCCGTTTATCCCTTTAATTCTTGTCCACTCTCCTGCAAGTTTGTACCTTATCTGCCTAAAAAAAAATTATGAAACGTATAACCTTAACGATCTGCGCCGCAACATTCCTCCTTGTTGCCTGCAATAGCAAAAAAGAAGATGAAAAGAAGACCAGTGATTCCAAAGAAACCAATTCTGAGATCAAAACAGAAGACAAAGCCTGGGTCCCTATTGATTCACTCATGATGGACAAAGCATGGAAAGAGAATATGACGATCAGCGAACAGCACAAGATGCTGGCAAAAGAAAACGGTACCTGGAGCGGTGAAGTGACCATGTGGATGGGTGAAGGTGCTCCTCCCATGACATCCACTTCCACCACTGTCACAAAAAGTATCTATGGCGGACTCTACCAGGTATCCAATCATACAGGCGATATGATGGGTATGCCCTTTGAAGGAACAAGCACCATGGGTTATGATAACCTGAAGAAAGAGTATTTTTCTACCTGGATAGATAATATGGGAAGTGGCATGTATTACATGACCGGCCAGCGTGACGATGCCAGCAAAAAGATCTCCCTTTCGGGAACTACAAGATGTATGAATGGCCAGGATGCCGTTATGCGGGAAGTCTTCACTTCGGTAGATGATGACCATCAACTGCTGGAAATGTATGGCCCGGATCCAAAAACGGGAAAAGAATATAAGAACATGGAAATAAAATATACCCGGAAAAAATAAATTGTCCTTGTCACCAAAAAACCCCGGAGTTGATCCCGGGGTTTTTTTTATGTATTATGGCAGGTCTCACGACCGGTTTTACCCGGCCTGGTCATATGCTTTCTTTATCCAGGCTACCAGGTTTTTGTCGATCGTCTTTTCCTCCTCGACCCTTACCCGGTGGGTACACATGGCATTCCATTTAGCGCCATTTTCCACGTTTCCTTCGGGGGCGACGCCTTTGATATTCAAACCCACGTCCAGCCTGTCTTTGGTAGAGGGCTGAAGGATGGCAAACTGTTTTTTCCGGCGCAAACTAACATAAGCCTTTTTAGGCGACACCTCGATATCCTTCCCAAACTTGTTTATCTCTGCCATGATCTTATCATACCAGGGCTTGAGATTCTCTTTTCCTTTATACTGCCCCGTCACCAGGTCTTCGGGATTCTCTACCGCACCCGCATGGCTTTTTTTGGCAAGATGGACGATCATATTCGCGTTCCCGTGGGTAAATCCGTGTTTCTCTATCAATAGATTTACAAGTTCGCCGTGTTTGGCAAAACTACTTTTGTTGACGACAGTGATCCAATGTTCCAGTTTTTTCCCGGTATTTTTTTCAATATTGCTGATCTGCGTTTGAAATGCTTTGTCAATTTTCTCAGAACTCATAGATTGGATTTAAAAGATTATCAACGTTTAAGGTTTTTTTCATACAAGGCGATCCATTCTTCAGGTGTTATTTTAGAAGCCAGCTCACCGATCAGTTTATAAGGGATCTTCTCCGGGTTTTTAAAACGAATACAACTCTTTCCCATATCCAGTTTCCCGACACCTGCTTTTGCATACTCTTCCGTGAACCATTTCAGCAGCTTCGGATCAGCATACACCGCCATGCTATATACCGCTATAAAATTCTTCTGGGAGGCAAAACCCATAAAAGGTAAGGGCTGTTTCGGATCGCAATGATAACCGGCAGGGTATGAGGAGTGGGGCACCGAATAGCCGGCCATTCCATATCCCATTCCTTCCCGGAAACCTTTGGGGAGGTTCTTCCTGATCACTTTGCGTAGTTCCGTAACTGCTTTTTTCCTATCAGCAGGTAATTCCGCGAGGTATTGATCAACCGTCAATGCTTTTGATTGCATAAAAAAATTCTCTTGATTTCCTGATCAGGGTTATTGAGGAACAGAATGTAAACCGATCCTGTTCCCTTCCGTATCAACAATCACAGCCATGAAGCCATAATCCGGTGAGATCTCCGTCTTGGGCACCATGATCTTGCCACCGGCAGCTTCAACTTTATCCAGGACCCTTTGTACATCCGGGTTCCCGTTCAGGTAAATGAGGGGACCATCAGTGGCTGAAGGTTTATGAAAGCCGCCACTGTCCACCAGGGCACCGCCGATCCCTTTCATCATATCATCGATCGGGAACATCCGCATTTTTATATTAGGCAGGTCCATTGGGATCAATGAAACACCGAAAATGGTCTCATAGAATTTGGTGGCCCTGCCCAGGTCGCTGGTCCCTATTTCAAACCAACTGATCGCATTATCCATGGCTGTTTGTTTTATCGTCAGAATTATTGTTGATATTTTTTCTTCATGTCTTTAAATGCCTTTGCTACCAGTTCCTTCAATATTCCATGGTCCACGTCTGCCAGCTTGTTGATAAGCAGACAGGAACCGCTGCTGGTCTTATGTTTCCCCAGTTTTTTCAACAGGTCCGCATAGTTGCCAAAACCGGCTATGATATATACCGTGATGTTTTGTTTCCGTGGTGCAAAGCCGGTAATAAACCAATCGCCTTCTTGTTTGCTCCGTTCCGATTTATAATGAAAGCTGCCAAAACCGATAATACTGTCTCCCCACATGACCGGTTTTTCCCCGGTAGTTTGTTTCATCAGCTTGAGCAGCGCCATACAATCATTGCGCTTGTTCTCATCTGTGACGGCTTTGATAAAATCCGTCACGCTCCCCGCGTTCTTTTTTGTTTTAAGCTCTGCCATACTAATTAATATCCTTTCCTTCTTTCAATTTAGCGATCTGTCCTTCCAGGGTTTTCTTTGCCGCATCATTAGGGGCCTGTGCCATGGCCTTATCCGCATACAATAATGCGTTCTTGAAATCACCCCTTGCAGCGTAAGCAAACATCAACCCGTTGTTCACAGTAAAATTTTCACCGAATTTTCCTTTTGCCGCCAACATTATCTCCACCGCTTTATCATTTCTTTTCTGCGTGATCATGGCACGTCCATACCCGGTGTACTGGTTCACGCTGGCCATGGTCAATGCTTCTGTCATAACAGAGTCGGCTTCTTTGAAACGGTTAAGTTTTTCATAGGCCGTCGCGAGGGTCCGTAATGTTGTATAGCTTTTCAAAGCCGCTGCCCGCTGGCTCCAGCCCAGTGCTTCTTCGAGGTTAATATTCTTAGTAAGACAATAGTTAGCCGCTGCTACCAGGTTGAGTTGGTTAAATCCTTTCTGGCTCGTGACCTGTTCCCTCATCCTGTTAACAACGATATTGTCCACATCCACATCTACCCGGAATGGTATGGATAGTTTTTCCCATTGTAATGCGATCACGCAATATTTTTCCCGCTGTTCGATGAATTCATATTTGAGCCATTCCACGCTTTTATCCAGCGCTACGGGTTTTACGGTCACCCGCAGCACATCATAATTCTCATCATAATAAAAACTGCCCCAGGCCTCCGACTGGTTAGAAAAAATAACGGTAACGCTATCCGGCCATACCGCCATGAACAACCCATAGGTCCCTGCCCGGATACTTTTCCCTTCCACTTTTACATCGTGTTCGAAGGTGATGGTCGTGTTCTCGTTGGCCCCGGCACGCCAGGGCATGTTGTTCTTGTTGGTATTCAGATTCTGGGAGGCGAACCCGTAAGGGATCAGTTCGCCCCAGATCTTTCCTTCCCTTTTATTAACATCGGGTCTTGCGTATTTAATGGTAATGCTGGTGATCCCTACTTCTTCGCTGATCGTGGCCCGGGGATTACCACCGCTGGGGGGCAGGTCCATTTGTGAAAAGGAACAGATGGAGACGATCAATAGTGTAAGCAGGAATGAAAAGTGTTTCATATAGCAGTTATTTGAGGTTTATTATTTAATAAAGTAATACCCGGCGGGTATTGCCACAGTTTTCTCCTAGTCCTGTTCAAGGTAGTATTTTACGATGATTGTTGCGCGCCGCAATAGAAATTCTCCCGTCATAAAATGATCTGTCCGAAAGTTCCTGCAAGAAAACCGGTTATCCTACCCGCTCATCATTTCTTCCGCCGGTATTCCAGGTCGTACTCCGTTGACCAGGTCAGCCCGTTATCCTTGGATATTTCGCCATGCTGGCGGAGTTTCACCGGGCTGAGATTGGTAAAGGTCATTTTGCGGATGGCCATCGTATCCTTATTGAAAGGGAAGGGCGAGGAGCGGTAGATGATCTTGTTGTCTTCGAATTTTCCCAGCAGGTATTCATTGCTTCCGCCGGCATTGTCCACCCAGGTTTGCTGCCATTGCCTGGTGGCGGCATTCCAGGTATTAAAACTTTTACCGGCATACCGGAGGCCGCGGGTCACCGTGGCGCTTGTCCATTCTTCCAAAATTATACAGCTATCCAGGATCAGGCTGACCTTGCTGTCACCGGCCTTTTGGCCATTGGGACCGAATGCTTCCCATTCGCCGAGCCAGAAATCAAACTGGCGGTATTGGGGGCCGCTGCAGGGGAGTTGTGACAAAAGTGTTGAAGAAAGGCTTATTGCAATGCCAAGGGCAAATAATTTTCTCATGTTGGTTTTTAGAGTAGACCAACGGAGCAGGTAGATCGCTGTTGCGTTTATCCTTGTTTATTACCATCGGCAATAAAAAAAACCGCCCCGTTCCTTAGATAAGGACCGGGACGGAATTGTATAGTATAGCCAAATCAATCCTTCTTAATTACCGCCTCCACCGGGAGGACGTTGCGGCCGCATAGAGGGCTCGATCTTTTCCTTCCAGATAGCGAATTGATCTGCAGAAAGTACCGCCTTGAGCATTTCATCACGGGCATCCGAGAATTTTTTCATTTCTGCCATCATGGTCTCCCTGTCGGGCATCGATCCGCCGGACATGAACTCTTCTCTTTTTTTATCCTGCGCTTTATAAAGCACGATCAGTGCTGTATCAAGCGGGGCCAGTTTTGCAGGCTCCAGTTTAAAGGCGCTGTCCAGTTTTGCATGGATCACAGCCGCTCTTTCTTCAGGGGTACGACGGTTATAACCACCCCCCTGGGCGGATACGGTAGCTACTGTGGCAAAAGAGACCAACAGCAGGGCAATAATTTTTTTCATTATGGTTTTTTTAACTGGTAAATAATAAATAGCCGTCTTATAGGACGGGGGATAGCCACAAAACATGCGGGGACGGGCCGGTTATTTTCCGGCCTGCCATTTGCCCGAGATCGGGTATCTTGCAGCTCCTTAATTACTAAAAAGCATATGGAATACAGTAAACTTGTTGCCGTGACCGGGTTACCGGGCTTATTTGAACTAATCAACAGCAAAACAGACGGGGCCATTGTACGCTCCCTGGATGACAAATCGACACGCTTTGTGTCCAGTCGTATCCACAATTTTTCTCACCTCGAAAGTATTGAAGTATATACCGTTCGGGATAATGTGAACCTCGTGGACCTTTTTACCAGTATGGAAAAGGCAGGGGGGAAATTACCGGATGAAAAAGATGCAGCTGCCGTCAAAAAATATTTTGAGAAAGTATACCCGGATATGGATTTTGAAAGGGTCTATGCCAGCGATATGAAGAAAATGGTAAAATGGTTTGACGTACTCCAGAAGAATAAAGTAGAGATCAAATTATCAGAGCAGCCCGAAGAAGAGGAGACAGAAGAGGTAGCAGAACCTGTGGCAGAAGAAAAACCTGCGAAGAAAACCGCTGCTAAGAAAAAAGAACCCACAGCAGAAAAAGCGGAAACAACAAAGCCCAAAAAAACTGCCGCTAAGAAAAAAGCGGAATAAAATTTGAAAATCATGAAATGTGGGAATGTGAAAATGAATTTATTCATTTGACTCATTCTCACATTTTTCACATTCGCACATCCCCACATTTATTTATTATGAAATACAGCGCGGACATACAAAAACTCCCCCGTCATTTTTTATCGGCGGATTTTTCGATCAATAGCTGGGAAAACCTGGAACCTTTCCTGAAGGAACTGGAAGCAAGAAAGATCGGGTCCCCTGCCGACCTTGAACAATGGCTGAAAGATACCAGTGAGCTGGAAGCGGTGATCAGTGAAGATGCCTGCTGGCGGCAGATCAAAATGACCTGCGACACGGAGAACAAGGAATACGAGGATGCTTTCACTTTTTTTATGATGGAGATTCAGCCAAAGATCCAGCCCTACTCTGACCGGCTGAACAAGAAACTGATCGAGTGCCCTTTCACCAATAACCTTGACAAGCGCAATTATTTTACTTATCTCCGCAATGTAAAAAAGAATATCGACCTGTTCCGTGAAGCCAATATTCCCCTGCAGGCCGAGCTGAGTGTGATGCAGCAGCAGTTCGGAGTCATCGCGGGCAAAATGACCATCCAGGTAAAGGGCCAGGAATATACTTTGCAGCAGGCGGCTAAATTCCTGGAAGACCCTGACCGCAACCTGCGGGAAGAAGTTTACCGTAAGATCAATAACAGGCGACTGGAAGATAAAGAACAATTGAATGAATTGTTTTCTTCGCTTTTACAAAAGCGTCACCAGGTCGCTGTGAATACCGGGTTTAAGAATTTCCGGGATTACCGTTTTATCGAGCTGGGAAGATTTGATTACAGTAAAGAAGATTGTTACCTGTTTCATGAAGCGGTGAAATTGCATGTGATGCCCCTGGTCAACCAGCTCTATGAAAACAAAAAGAAAAAGCTTGGGCTGGATACCCTGCGACCCTGGGATGTGGAAGCAGAACCCGCGGGAGTGCAGCCGCTACGTCCTTTTAAGAACGGGGAAGAATTAACGGAGAAAACGATCGCCTGTTTTGATGAGCTGAAAAAATTCTTTGGGGACTGTCTCCGCAAAATGAAGGCGATGGGTCATCTCGACCTCGAAAGCAGGAAAGGAAAAGCCCCGGGTGGTTATAACTGCCCGCTGGCGGAAAGCGGTGCGCCTTTTATATTTATGAACGCGGCCGGGCAACTGGACGACGTGACAACGATGGTACATGAAGGAGGCCACGCTGTTCATTCTTTTCTTGCACACCCGCTGGAACTGACAGGTTTTAAAGAATATCCCACCGAGATCGCGGAAGTGGCCAGTATGGCAATGGAATTATTCAGTATGGATAAATGGGAAGTATTCTTTGATAATAAGGAAGAACTGGTAAGAGCGAAAGAACAACAACTGGAAAGGGTGATTACCATCTTCCCCTGGATCGCTACGATCGACAAATTCCAGCATTGGGTATACGAGAACCCCACGCACACCGAACAGGAAAGAGCGGATCAGTGGTTAAACATTTTAAATGAGTTCTCTTCCCCTGTCATTGATTTCTCCGGGTTGGAAGGATTCCGGTATTTTGCCTGGCAGCGGCAGTTACATTTGTTTGAAGTTCCTTTTTATTATATAGAATATGGAATTGCGCAATTGGGGGCCATTGGTCTGTGGCAGCAATACAAAGAGGACCCTGAAAAAGCCATTCATAATTATATAACAGCGCTAAGCCTTGGCGGAACCCGCACGCTGCCTGAATTATTCAATGCCGCCGGGCTTCAACTGGATCTTTCTCCCGGTCATATCAGCCAGTTAATGTTATTTGTTAAAAAAGAGATGGAAGCGCTTTAATCGGAAAAATACCACAAAAGTGGTATGGAGGAAATTCGGAAATATGAGGCTCAGCACTTATTTTTGATCCGGAATCATAAGTGCAATAACTGCACTTTCACATAGCTACTAATCAGAGCCTTAACCAAAAAGTCCCGATGTTTCTACACCGGGGCTTTGTTTTTTATCCCTGTGACAAAGGGAGACTCCGGCCCGATATTCATTTACAGTTCTTGCAGACACCCTCAACAACGACCTCTACATGCTCTGCCTGGTAACCCTTCGGTAATTTTATTTCAGGCGTAACTACATCATCAAGGCAATAAGTGTTGCTGCAATTACTGCAGACAAAATGTATATGGTGATCGTGGTGATGACCTTCGGAGCACTCATCCTTGCATAATGCATAGCGGATCGAATTGTCTGCCGTAGGTATGGTGTGAATGATGCCCTTATCGACAAATGTCTGCAGGGTGCGGTAGACCGTCACCCGGTCGAATTTCTCCCCGGCCCTTTTTTCAATATCACCATGAGCCAGCGCTCCCGTCTGTTCCAGGAAGAGCTGTAATATCTTTCTCCGGCTACCTGTTACACTCAGGCTGTTACGTTTCAGTAAACCCGCTACCTGTTTATCCATTTCTATGAACGTTTGCTTGATCATATAACAACAGCAATTGCGCTGCAAATGTTTTATTCCTCTTTCAATAGCTTTTTGGCCTCCTGGATCAGCGCCCTTACTTCGCTTTGTTTCAGCCCGTCATAGATCTTCCTGACATCGCCTTTTTTGTCCACCAGCGCCCACAACTGGGAATGCATGAAATCATCATCCATATTCAGCAGGTTATCCGCGGGGTCATCGATCGTATAGCTGACCCGGGCCATATTATAGAGACTGTCTTTTCTTCCTGTCAGGAAAATCCATTTTTTGGTGTCCACTTTAAGCGAATCGGAATATTTTTTCATCTGCGGTACAGAGTCATTATCAGGGTCGCAGGTATGTGAAAGGATCAGGAAATCCTTTTCATCTTTAAGCGCTTCATAGACCAGCTTCATATTATTATTCATTTTGGGACAAATACCCTTGCAGGTGGTAAAGAAATACTCGGCAACATATACTTTACCTGCTACTTCCTTCTCTGTAAAAGGAGTTCCATCCTGCGTGGTAAAAGAAAAGGGCCTGATATAACTCACCGGCGGCACCCCTTTTTTGGTGAACCCGGGTATCACAAAGGATAACACCGCGTAAAAAACCAGGGCCAGCAGCACAAAAAAACCGATATAGAATAATTTCTTTTTTGACATGATCCATTATTAGCGGCAAAGTTACGCATGAACCCTCTTGCCCCATCAGTCGTCATCAACATTTTGCAACATTGTTGCTTTTTCTTATCTTTGCCGCTTGAAAGTGAAATTGAACTGGGATGCTTTAGGGATCGGCGCCTCACTGGCCTGCGCGATACACTGTGCGCTTTTGCCACTGTTCCTGACCAGCCTGCCTTTATTCGGTGTCAATATCATCCATCATATCGGGTTTGAAGTGGGAATGATATTGCTGGCACTTGGTATCGGGACCTATTCCCTCTATCATGGATACCGGAAACATCATCATAGCCTGCTGCCGATCTCACTTTTCTTCACGGGTTTTATTTTTCTTGTCGTTAAACAGTTCTTCGAACAGTACGAGACCTGGCTATTGATCCCCGCTGTGATCCTGATCATTACCGCTCATTTATTGAACTACCGTTCCTGCCGGGTACACAATCATGCGCATTCGGATGATTGTGCTCATTAGCCCTGGATCACAATCCTTTCACTGTTTTTGACTTACTTTGAAAAAAGTTTATCATGAAGCATTTATTGGTGGCCCTGTTCCTTTTAATAGCCAGTTCCTCCTTTTCCCAATCAAAAGACGAAGCGGCCATTCGCCAACTGATGGCTGAGCAGAATGCTGCCTGGAACCGGGGTGATATTGACAATTTCATGAAAGGTTACTGGGAGAACGATTCCCTGATGTTCATCGGGAAAAGCGGTGTTACCTATGGCTGGACCAATACGCTTAACAATTACAAAAAAGGATACCCCGATACGGCTTCAATGGGTAAACTGACCTTTACCATCATACAGGTAAAGAAATTATCAAAAGAATATTATCATGTCACCGGTAAATGGTTCCTGAAACGTTCGATCGGCGATGCAGGAGGTCACTTCACATTATTATTCAGGAAAATAAACGGACGCTGGGTCATCATATCCGATCACAGCAGTTAAAGACTCAACCATTCTTCCAGGTCTTGTATAAATAGCGGATCAGCAATCCCAGGGTGGCCAGCATGATGATATAGAAAAGAATGACCTGGAAGACCGGTTGACCGTGATCATACCCCAGTTGATAATAGATCCCTGCAGTGGCCGCGCCCATCATCCAGATAAGGCTGAGACAAACCGAATTGAGGATCTTGAGAAAGAATTTTTTTACCCCGGGGTCCCAGTTCCTTTGTCCTTCCATGATACTATTATTCAGTCCAACAAGTTACTGTATTTAAAACCTGGTTCATCTCCTGTTAATCAAGAAGGAGCTCTTTGAATTCAAGGCTATCCCCGTTAAAAACATTGAAGTCAACCTTGTAAACGATCCCGTTGACCCGTCCTTCATCGCTGTGCTGCCAAAAACTCCAGCTCCTGTTGATACGGGGTTGCTCCAACTGGTAATAATGAGCCACCCACAAAGGATAGCCATCAAATTCGGGACCCAGGTTCCTCTTGTAAAAATCCACGTTCGTATAAATAATCGGTTTTACACCGTAATGGTTCTCCACGATATCCAGCCACTCCCTGATCTCTTTCCTGAATTCAATTGCACTGTTCCCGTTGAGTTGTTCCACATCCAGTACCGGTGGCATATCGCCGGGCTCCAGTTCTACCTTATCAATAAAATTCTCGGCCTGCATCCGTCCGTCCTTGGACCCGATAAAGAAATGATAAGCACCCCTTATGATCGCGTTGTCCTTTGCTTTTTTCCAGTTGCGTTTAAAATTCGGGTCCGTATTGGCGATCCCCTCTGTCGCTTTGATAAAAGCAAAGCCTAATTGTATCTCTTTTACCTTCATCGCTTTCACCTCTTCCCAGGCAACGACCGATTGGTACTTGGATACATCGATACCATGAATGGAATAATTTCCGGGGATAGCGATGCCGAATTCAGGATAACGGGTGAACTTGGCCTTGCGGTAACGTGTCCATTGCCAGATCATCCAGGCGGCAACGGTCACCAAAGCAATCGTAATGACAGTAAAAGCAATTCGGCGGATGGTCTTTTTTGTTTTGCGGGAAGGCATGATGGAGTGGCGTTCTGTTCCAATAAACAGAACAAATATAAACGGGGTGGCAATTGCAAAATGTTAATTCAGGAATTAGTCAGCCGAATATAAAAAGAGCCCGTGTGGGCTCTTTTACACCTTAACCGTGTTGCTGTTATTAAAAGTAATTTGTGATCGTGCTGTGATCATATTCCGCAAAACCTATGCCGGATTGGTTGATCCATAACATTTCTCTTAGGCTGTCTTACCCGATGATCCTCAGTTTCGCGTAATTGAGCATGATCTTTTTTTCACCATTGTGCTCAAATTTTACCGTAGCGATGGGGTTGTGCGCAGCGCCTTCCATTTTCAATACTTCTCCAAAACCGAATTTCTGGTGCTCCACTTTCTGGCCTTCTTTTAAGGCGGAAGTATCGCTGGCCACAAAATCAGGAGTGGGAACATGTTCTTTTACTTTTGGCGGCAGCCCCTTGGGAGGTAAATAGGAGGGTGATGATTTAGCGGCAGAGGGACCCGAATTATAATAGGTACCGGATTGCTGGCTTACTTTTCCTGATTCACCATCATCGACATATTTTCCCCGCATACGGTCGAAGGCAGAGCTCTTGCCCCATTTGCTTCCGCCCACCTGGTTCTTGGCGCCACCACCGGCAAAACTCCGGTCCATATATTGTTCGGGGATCTCCTCGATAAAACGGCTGGGATCATTTTGTACCAACTGACCGAACCTGTAACGCGTATTGGCGTACGTGATCCAGAGCCGTTCCTTGGCCCTTGTAACAACCACGTAGAATAGTCTCCGTTCTTCTTCCAGTTCTTCCCGGGTATTGATGGACATTGCGTTGGGGAAAAGCATTTCTTCCAGGCCTGCGGCAAATACACAGCTAAACTCCAGGCCCTTGGCCGCATGGATGGTCATCAGTTTTACCGTATCGGCATCCGGGTCTTTTTCATCAGCATCCGTGAGCAGGGTGATCTGCTGTAAATAAGAGGCGAGGCTTTTGTCCACCAGTTCCCCGTCTTCGTTATCAGGACTCTCTGTCCATTCTTTGATGGAGTTCAGCAGTTCCTGGATATTCTCATAGCGCTGTACTCCTTCCGTGCTTTTATCATTGAACAATTCTTTTACCAGCCCGGTTTGTTTGCCTACGTGGGAAGCCACTTCGTAAGCATTTTGTTTTGTCAGCATGCTGGCAAAACTTTTTATCATCGTCACAAACTCTTCCAGGGCCGTGAAAGTGCCCGCCCTGAATCCAAACTCATTGGCTTTCTCCAGCACATCCCACATACTGATATTATTCTCATTAGCGGATAGCACCAGTTTATCAATGGTCGTTTTCCCGACACCTCTTGCCGGGTAATTGATGATCCTCTTTAAGGCTTCTTCATCTTTCGGGTTAACGATGATGCGCAGGTAGGCCACGATATCTTTTATTTCCTTACGCTGGTAAAAACTGATGCCCCCGTAAATTGTATAGGCGATCCCCATTCGGCGGAGCGCTTCTTCGAAGGCGCGGCTCTGCGCATTGGTACGGTATAGAATAGCAAAATCCTTATTGCTGTAATGGTTGCGGAGCTTTTGTTCCTGGATGCTGTCCGCCACGAATTTTCCTTCATCATTGTCGGTCATCGTCCTCACCAGCTTTATCTTTTCTCCTTCCGCGTTTTCGGTGAACAGTACTTTCTCGATCTGCCCTTTATTATTCTTGATCACTTCGTTGGCCACGTGCAGGATGCTTTGCGTGCTGCGGTAATTCTGTTCCAGCTTTACGATCTTCACTTCATCATAATCTTTCTGGAACTGTAAAATATTCTGGATCGTGGCCCCGCGGAAACTATAGATGCTCTGAGCGTCATCCCCCACCACGCATACGTTCTCGTGCATGGCTCCCAGCAATTTGATGATCTCGTATTGCGCAGGGTTGGTATCCTGGTACTCATCGATCAGGATGTATTTGAATTTGCGCTGGTACTTGGCCAGGCATTCGGGAATATTCTTCAGCAGTTCATAGAATTTCAGCAACAGGTCATCAAAGTCCAGCGCCCCGTTCTTAAAACAGCGTTTGGCATACGCATCATAAATATTCGCGATGGCGGGACGGTTGGCCCGCATGTCTTCCTGCTGGATAGCATAATCATTCCGGTATTCGGCCGGCCCTACCAATGCATTTTTTGCTGAGGATATCCTGTTGTATACAATATTCGGTTTGTAGTGCTTGTCATCCAGGTTCAATTCATTGATGACGGTCTTGAGTACGCTTTTCGCATCGTCCGTATCGTAAATGGTGAAATTCCGGGGATAGCCGATCTTGTCGGCTTCAAAGCGGAGTATCCGGGCGAAAACAGAGTGAAATGTGCCGATATAAAGATTCCTGGCCTCGCCATCACCGAGTATCCTCTCTACCCGTTCCTTCATTTCTTTGGCCGCCTTATTGGTAAAGGTCAGTGCCAGGATATTAAAAGAATCCACCCCGTTGGCCATCAGGTGAATGATCCTTGTCGTAAGTACCTTGGTCTTCCCGCTTCCCGCCCCTGCCACGATCATTAATGGCCCGTCCATGTGCAATACCGCTTCCCGCTGACGCTCGTTTAACCCCTGCAAATAATCAATCATGCCCGCAAGTTACGAAGGGAGCCGAAGGAATCCCTCGGCCCGTTCCCGGACGCAAAAGTTTTATTCCCCAAAGATGGGCCTGCTTTTTGAGAGCCCTATTACCCGGATATCACTACATTTATCTATTAAATTTTTCAATTATGAAGCACCAATCAAAACTGCTGGCAGGGATGCTGTTCTTATCGGCCATCCTCTGGTCCTGCAATAATAAAAGCAAGACCGGCGAAACCGGGAAGACAGATAGTACCGGCAAAAGCGTGGCAGCCCCGGGCGAGGGCGACAGTTACGATACCAGCTTTGCCGTGGAGGCAGAATCCTTTGCCGACCTTCAGATCCTCCGTTACCAGGTTCCGGGTTTCAGTGGTTTAAGCCTGCAGCAAAAACAACTGGCTTATTACCTGTATGAAGCCGCTCTTTGCGGGCGTGATATCATTTACGACCAAAAAAGCAAATACGGCTTGCTGCTGCGCAAAACACTGGAAGCCGCTTATAGCAGTTATAAAGGCGATACAACCAATGCCGACTGGAAAAAATTCAGCGAATACTGTGGCCGTGTCTGGTTCAGTAATAGTAATCACCATCATTATGGCAATGAAAAATTCATTCCCGGTTGTTCTTTCGAATATTTCTCTTCCCTGGTAAAAAATGCAGATACTTCTTTACTTCCGCGGGACAGCGGGGAAACGGTAGCGGCTTTTCTTACCCGGATCAAGCCGATCGTTTATGACCTGAAAGTAGAACCGAAACTGGTGGACCTGCGACCGAATATCGACAACGTCGTCGCTTCTTCCGTTAATTTTTATGAAGGAGTAACGCATAAAGAAGTGGATAGTTTCTATGCGAATCCTGCAAAATTCCCTACCGAAGAGAAACAACGTTCCTGGGGACTGAACAGCAAGCTCATGAAAGAGAACGGGCAGGTAGTGGAAAAAGTCTGGAAAGTGGGTGGCATGTATTCCCCAGCTATTGAAAGGATCGTCGGCTGGCTGGAGAAAGCAGCGGGTGTTGCTGAAAATGCAGAACAGAAAAAAGCGCTTGAACTGCTGGTGCAATATTACAGGACAGGTGATCTGGCCACTTTTGATGATTACAGCATTGCCTGGGTGAAAGATGTGAATAGCCGCCTGGACGCGGTCAATGGCTTTATCGAAGTGTACCTCGACCCGATCGCCAAAAAAGGAAGTTTTGAAAGTGTTGCTTCTATGAAAGACCTGGAAGCAACCAAGCGTATCAAGGCCATCGCCGACCAGGCGCAGTGGTTTGAAGACAATTCCCCGCTGATGCCCGAGCATAAGAAGAAGGAAGTAAAAGGTATCACGGCCAAAGCGATCACCGTAATCGTTCAAAGTGGTGATGCCGCGCCTTACTCCTCTATTGGCATTAATCTCCCCAATGCCGAATGGATAAGAAAAGACCCGGGATCCAAATCAGTTTCACTCAGTAATATCATTTACTCTTATAATGTGGCAGGTGCTAAAAGTGGTTTGCTGGATGAATTTGCCCTGAACGATACGGTGAAACAGCGGATGAGAAAATGGGGCAACCTGGCTGCGGACCTGCATACAGATATGCATGAATGTATTGGACATGCTTCGGGACAGCTGAACCCCGGCGTAGAAACAACCGATAAGACCCTGAAGAATTATGCTTCCTGCCTGGAAGAGGCGCGGGCAGACCTGGTAGCGCTCTATTACGTAATGGATCAGAAAATGGTGGATATCGGGGTGGCCCCATCGCTGGAAGTAGGGATGGCAGAATACGATAACTATATGATGAACGGACTGATGACACAGCTCACCCGGTTAAAGCCGGGTGACCAGATCGAAGAAGCCCATATGCGTAACCGCCAGTTGAATGCCAAATGGGTCTTTGAAAAAGGAAAACAGGACAAAGTAGTGGAGTTCGTAAAAAACAATGGCAAAACCTATGTCCGCATCAACGATTATAAAAAACTGAGAGAACTCTTTGGCCAATTATTACGGGAGATCCAGCGGATAAAATCGGAAGGTGATTTTAATGCAGGAAAAAACCTTGTCGAGACCTATGGTGTGAAAGTAGATGCTGCTCTTCATAATGAAGTTTTACAACGGTATAAAAAATTAAACGTGAAACCTTATCGTGGTTTTATCCAGCCGCGATTGGTGCCTGTGATGGATGGAGATAAGATAACCGATGTAAAAGTGGAATACCCGCAGAGTTTCTTTGACCAGATGCTCGAATATGGTAAGAAATACGCTTACCTGCCGGTAAAGAACTAAAATGATCTTTAACCACGGAGAGCACAGCGATTCACAGGGAATTTGATCATGCTGTGTTTCTCAGTGTTCGCCGTGGTTTTTTTCTAAAAAGGTTTGCCATGTGTCTTCCTGACCAGTGATGCGATAATGCCCGGAAATCTTTTGCCAATGCTGATAAGAAGATTGGTCAGCCAGTTGCTCCCGAACATCCGCTGGATCCGGCGTCCTGTTCTCAGCCTGTCGGCAAATTGCCGCTGCCACTGGAAGATGTATCGCTTTTCCATTTTCTCGCGGGTACAATTACCCTGCAGGAAAATATGGACCTGCGCCGCCGCCAGTTTACTTCCATGCAGGGCCATGCTCATACCGTTACCACATAAGGGAGTGATCATTCCTGCCGCATCCCCGATCATCAATACATGCTCTTCTACCTGGGATTTTTTATCAAAACTTATCTGCGAGATCGTGACAGGGCTGGCGAACAGCCTTTCACTTTCCGCGAATATCTTTTCCAGGTGAGGGTTTTTGCACAGGATAGTCCTTTCCATCTCTTTGATATCACCCCCGCTTTTTTGAAGATTGTCCGCGGTGGTCAGGTAACATAGATTATATATTCCGTCCTCGATCCTGCTGATCCCGCAATAGCCATTTTTAAAATTGTGCAGCGCAATGGTATCAGCCGCCATACTGCTGTTGACATGATATTTTACGCCGATATAGTTGTTGAGTTTGTTTGTCGCGGCCGTACTAAAAGCCCGTTTCCATTTTATATCGATATTGCTTCGTTTGCCATAAGTACCGCAGGCAATTTTGGCCCTGTAGTTCTGCGCGGAGGTTTCAATAATGAATTCGTTCCCGTCGAACCGCATATCATTTACCTTGGTATTCTCCTTCAATGTAACACCCGCGGCCACCGCAAGTGTTGCCAGTTCCGCGTCAAGCCGGTAGCGGCTGATCCCGAAGCCACCGAGCGGCAATTGCTGTCTTAACAATTTCCCATTGACCGCAGATACTTCCAGTTGGGTGATGATCGGGACTTTGATAGCATCGAGATCAACACCAAGTCCTGTCAGGAAATCCCATGACTCCAGGCTGATATATTCCCCGCAAACTCTATGAAAGGGATATTGTTCTTTTTCAAAAAGCACAACGGAATGGCCGAGCCTCGCTAACTGGATGGACATGGCAAGCCCGGCTAAACCTCCACCGACAATGGCCGTATCGTATGTATGATCGGTTGTCACTGCTTATTGATTATTTCCTGGGATAACTGGTAATCGCCGTGCAGGAGAAGGATCATGAAGACAAAATAAGCGTTTCCATCGTTATACCGGGGCCAAATGCGGCCGTAAAGATCTTCGCAGGCTGTTTCCTGTCCAGTCCTGTCATTATTTTTTCCAGTACAAACAAGACCGTAGGTGAAGACATATTTCCATGATCCTTCAGTATATCGTAACAGGGCTGCAGTTGTCCGTTGGTAAAACCAAGGCTGTTGTGTACGGCCTCGAGTATCTTTTTTCCCCCCGGGTGAATACACCAGTTCGTAATATCTTTTTTACCGATCGAAGCGGCTGTTAATGCATTCTGCACAAGGGCGTCAAAATTCTCTTCGATCATATCCGCCACATAACTACTGAGGGTCATCCGGAAACCTTTGGAGGAAAGCTCCCAGGCCATGTCCTGTTTTCCTTTAAGGGCAACAGTAGAATAAAAGTTGCCGATCGCCAGGCCTTCTTCTTTATCATTACCGCTAACCAGCACAGCGGCCGCGCCGTCGGAAAATAACATGCTGCTGGTAATATTATCTATTGTATTCTCTTTCTGGAAATGCAGGGTACATAATTCCGTGCAGACGATGAGAACATTTGCTTCTTTATCTGCTTTACAGAAAGCATCGGCCATTTTCAGCGCATGGATAGCGGCATAACAACCCATAAAATTCACCGAGGTCCTGAATGTCGTGGCCGGCAATTGCAATAACTCCAATAATTCAAGGTCAAGCCCGGGCGCACTCATTCCCGTACAACTCACAGTGATCAGGTGCGTGATCTTCTTACCGGGAAATTTCTCTACACATTTTTGTATGGCTTGCAGGGAAAGGGGGGCTGCTTCCCGCTGGAACCATTCCATTCGCTGCTCCAGTTTAGGAAAGGGTTCCAGGTTTTCCGAGGGACTATAGAATTCCCATTGCGCAGCCGGTAAACTATAATCCGGGACCACGGAATAACGGGTGTCTATCCCGCCCTGCCGGTATAAGAATTTCAGCTTCCGGTTATCCGCTTCATTCAGCGCATAGACCCGCTGCATAAAGTCAAGGATAGCTGTTTGATCATGCCTGTATGCCGGAACGGCCGTGCCAATGGATAATAGTTTACTCAAAATAGCGCCAGGTTAATAAAATAATAAATGCCGTATTGGTACAGATCGAAGCCAGCCAGTTCATTCTCATCGTGTTTTTAAAGCTGGCGGCTGCCTTATCCTTTCTGACCTGCCCGAACCAGCGCAGGAAATAAACGATGACCGGGAGGAAAAAGATGCTAAGCACCAGTAATTTATTCCCTTCCCCTTTATGGATAAAAAACTGTGCCATGAACACCCAGGCCAATGCGTAAACAATTCCACAAAAAACAAAGGTTCCCGTATAACCCAGTTTATAACTGATCGTTTCCACCCCGTCATCCAGGTCCTGCTGGTGCTGGTAGATCTGTGTAAGCGGGTAAAACCCGCCGATCAGCAGAGCACAGATCAGCATCCCCTGCCAGGGTATATCAAGCCCATTGTTGGTACTGCTCCCGAAATAAACCAGTCCAAAGGTCAATGCGCCCTGGAAAATGATCACCGTGAGATAACCAATAACAGGGAATTTTTTCAGCCGTATACCGCGGTAACTATAGGCTTTGGAAGCCCCGATATATAAAAGCATGAACAAAGGGAGCAGTGGATGGATCAATAAACTCAGGAGGATGGCAGCCGTATCCATTACGATCGTCAATAAAAAAAGCTGCCGGGAAGGTGGCGGTGGTTTTTCAAGACCGCCGATGCTGCCGGTATCACGGTCCATATAACTATTATACCCATTACTCGCCGGGTACACCAGGAAATGAAGCAGTATGAACAGCAATCCCGCTTTCCACCAGTTGATATCGGGCACCTGTGATAAAGCAAAAAAATAAAGGGGTGAAAGGAAGATCGAAAATGGTATCCGCAAAAGTTTGATCGTAGAAGAAGAAAGCATTTCCTGTAAGTTAGACTTTAAAAATTACTCATCCTTTACTCCGCCGGGTGGTATATCTTCTTCGCGGTCCGCAATACTTCTTTTTTATCCAGCGTCATGGATTTGGTCTGCTGGGCCTGGAACATCGCCATCTGGTCCTTATAGTGAGGTGAATCCGGGTGCATGGAGGCGCCGAAAGTATTGACGGATTCGATGATGGGTAGTCCCCCGTTTTTCGGGTAACGAACAAAACAGATATAAGCATCCCCGGAGATCACTTTTCTTGTACCGTCCTTATAAGGTTCTGTATAAGCCGCAGTGAGTACATCGGGCAAACCCCAGGCCGGGCGGGCATCATCGCCTCTTACCAGTTTTTGGATATCCCCCAGTACAAGATCCGTTTTCCCGAAATGCTCTATCATATAGTCATGTACATATTGATAGGTTTCCACCGATTCCTCTTTCGTAAGCTGGCGGGCTCCTTGACCGGCCAGTTTTTTACTGACATGATCGTAGATCAACAGGAATACCGCGGCGCCCTTGCTATTAATAACCGCCTTCCGGTCCCAGCCCTGGAAATTCGTTATCACTTCTTTCAGGGCAGGATGATCGTTGGCATCCATACTCAACATCGTATCAATGCTGTAAGTGTATTTAAGCTGTTGGGGCAATTGCTGATCGAATTTGATCTTTTTAAATGTCGTAAAATCTATTTTTCCCTCTCCTTTTATTAATTCCGTGACCCGCTGGCTGCGATTATTATGATAGGTTTCATAACCATCGGTGGGATCTGATTTCTTCATATCAAGATTATACCTTGGATCGGTCGCGAGAAAAGGAGAGTGGTTGGTATTGAACAGGTACCCGGAGGGCGGGTTTATATATTGAGGTAATTCGCTCAGGGGTTTGAAGCTGGTCCACAATGTAACAGAAGTATTTCCGGGCAGGGTGCTTTTCCATTTATAAGTAGTATCCGGGTTTCTCCGCGGCATTTTTCCATTGCTGATATAAAAGATGGTGTCGTAACGATCCGCGTACATGATATTGAACATGGGAAGACTGGTCATGCTGAGGGCCTTGTAGAACTCGGTAAAATTCTTCGCCTTGTTCATCCGGTACCATTCTTCCAGAGCTTTTATATCCATCGTAGCGGGTACACGCATCGAGAATACCCCTTTATCGGTTTTCACTGTGGCGCCATATTTACTCCAGTATATTTTTTTCCCGATCGTTACAGGTATTCCTTTTACTTTCAGTTTAGCTTTATTTTCTTCGAGATCGGTCCATTGACCGTCGAATTTGTACTGGTTCTTATTCGCAGGATTCATTTCCAGTTGATAGATGTCGATCTTATCCTGGTAGTTCACGGTATGGGCCCACCCCAGGTTTTCGTTGGTGCCGTGAAAGATGAGACAACCACCCGGGAATAAACCTCCCAGCATGTTCCAGCCTTGTTCGCTTTGCAAATGAGCTTCATAAAAAGCAACCGGGCCCTCCTGTGGCTGGTGGGCATTAATGGCCAGGAAACTTTCACCGGTTGTTGTTTTGGCGGAGTTCATGGCGAAGGCATTGGAGCCTTGCGGGTTGAAACCGGGCAGGGTTGCCACTTTACCGCCCAGTATTTGGGGCAATGCATTATCCACCCCGCAAAAAAGACTGATGGAAAAAACCACGGCTGTCATGTAATCTTTCTCATCAAAAGGAAAGGCTTTTTTGTATTTCACTTCCCCGGGATGCGCTTTTGCATATGCATTCAATCCCTGGACGTATCCTTTGATCAGTGCCAGGAAATCAGGACTCAGTGTGTTCCATTGTTCCTCGACTGTTTTGCGTATGCGTAAAAGATTGATGACATAATCGGCTTCGGCTCCTTTTTTGCCAAGACCTGTCCCCAGTTTTGCCTTACCACTCAATACAACCAGTTGCAATGTTCCAAAATCATCTTCCGCATGTGCCCAGGCAATACCATAAGCGACTTCGGGATCGGTTGGCGCGAAGATGTGCGGAACACCAAAACTGTCTCGGGCGATCGTGATGTTGGAAGGGTTGATCTGCGCTGCAGAGCTAAGCGAAAAAAGGAGCGAAATAAGGCAAAGCGGTTTCATATTGGGAATATACTAAATTAGTTTTTCCCTTAGTTGTCATTTTCTCCTGCTCGCCTTATACTTCTCATGAATGATCGTTCCCATCGGCTTCCCATACACCTTACTTTCCACCCAGGAGATGATATCCAGGTAAGCAAAAGAGCGGGTCTCGAAACGGTTCTTTTCCAGGTGCTTGATGGTATGCAGGAATTTTTCCAGTTCCGGTTTGAGTTGCCGTGGTGACAAGGGGATCGATTGCCTTAAAAATTTGAACATTGCTTCTTCCACTGCCGTCAGGTTCTTCATCTTCGCCATGAAGCGGTATACGGATTTGCTCAGCGATTCCATCAGCATATCATTACCCAGCTCATAATGCGCCAGCATATGTAAGAGGCGGGCATAGCACTGCAGGTCGTACCGCAGGCTGGTCTTGTCATTGATGATCCTTTGCAGGTAACCGATACAGCGGTTATAATCCCCGCTGCCAAAACATAACATCGCGAATTTGTAATTCAAAACCAGGATCCGGTGACTGTCGATGAATAAATGATAACCCTCCAGCTTCTCCTCGATACCGGGAATAAGAGAAAGACCCTGCTTGAAAGTTCCGAGCATAAAATGCTGGTTGATCCTGGCCGTACTGATATAAATAAATGCCTGTATCCGGAAACTGTCATGTTCTTTTACCCGGTCGGTCTGCGCTACTTTTTCAAATTGCTTCAATGTTTTTTCAAACTGGCGGTAATTGCGCAGGTCGAAATGGGCATTCAATAGATTGTGCAGACCCTTAATATAATGACCAGTTTCCACCCTGACCATCAGGGGTTGTTCGGTAAAAAGGTCCACCCATTTTTTGGTGTACCGGTAGTACTGCAGGAAATCCTGCCGGATAAAAGCATACCAGGTATAACTCTGGTAGAGATAGAGCCTTTCATAAAAGCCGGTCTGTTCCCATACATCTTTGGTCAGATTATCTTTCATGAACTGCCGCACATCTTTTTCATCTTCTTCATTCCGCGCATGTCCATGCTCCACGTACCAGCTATAGAGTTTAAGGGCGAGGTTGGACAATCTTGCCACCATATCGATATGCCGGCTTACTTCATTGGCTTCGGAAGAAAGTGATTCGGCCCGGTCCTGCATGCTGCGGGTAATATGCAGGTTCTCGATCCTTTTCTCGAGGGCGATCAGTTGGGGTAAAAAATTGAATTTCTGGTTAGCCCGGGCAATCTCCTTCGCTCTTTCAATGATGCGAAGGCTTTGCAGGAACAATCCTTTTTTATAGAGGATATGAGCATAGTCGAATTGTTCGTTCAGTTGCAGGTCGAGACTATCGGCGCTTTTCAGCAAGCGGAGACTGGCCAGCACCTGTTTATAAAGATGGCTTTTCAGGTTGGCCAGCTGGGGCTTGGTAACACCCGTCATTTTTTTGAGCAGGGCCCGTTCGTCATATTCCCTTTGCTTGTCCAGCGCATCAAAAAGCCGGACGATCTTCAGGTCCTCTTTTCCCGAACTGCGTTTTATATAGAGCTTAAAATGCCTTTTTTCCGCCTTTTCCAGGGATTTGATGAGTTGGAACAGTATGTCGGCTGTGCGGTTGGGCATCATACAAAATTTGGGCTGAGATCCGCTTCCAGAAAGAGTTTTGCAAAATAACCGTCCGTTTAGGCATGATGAAATGATGCCGTATTTGTTTTGAAGGACAAGGCGCTGCTCACTACTTTCGTGTCAGAAGATTAATCATACGGCAAACAATCGTGGTTCGGCAAGCTCACCATTAGCAAGCGTCAGAGGTCAAAGTTAAAGCCAAATTCCGGCAAAACAGAGCAGCCCGGTTAATCCCAATCAAGAACTACTCTTAAGAATTTCATATGGCAAGCAATCGTTAGAGGTCAGTCCGTTTCTACGGAAGGACCTTTTTTGTGTAAAGGCCCGCTAATGTAACAATTAATTGATCTCCCCAAAACATCTTCACTTCTTTTTTTAATTTTTCTACTTCCTGCCCCTTCCTGTTGAATAATAACAAGGTCCGTTTATTGATGATGAAATCCCGATTAGTTATCTTCACTATTCAACAATCGTATATGGCTATCCGCATCTTTATTACCGGCGGCACTTTTGATAAGGAATACAATGAACTGAATGGCCAGTTATTCTTTAAGGACACCCATATCTCCGACCTGCTGGAAATGGGTCGCAGTAAAGTAGCCGTTGAAATACGGACCCTGATGATGGTGGATAGTCTTGAAATGACAGATGAGGACCGCCAGTTGATCGCATACCAATGCGAACAGTGTGACGAAACACAGATCGTCATCACCCACGGCACTGATACGATGACCGATACAGCGTTGATCCTGGAACAGAAGATCAGGAATAAGACCATCGTTCTTACCGGCGCGATGATCCCCATTAAGTTCGGCAGTTCGGATGGCCTTTTTAACCTCGGCAGCGCCCTTGCCTTTGCCCAAACACTTGCCCCGGGTGTTTATGTGGCTATGAATGGACGCTATTTTCATGCGAACAATGTCCGGAAGAATAAACAGACAGGCATGTTTGAAGAGATCAAATGATCCGATTGGCCTAGTCCCTGCTTCCTTCTCTTCTAAATCGTGGAAATTCTTACACATTCACCGCTATTAATTCCGCGAATTCCGCTTGAAATGATTTTGGCCTAATTATATAAGGTACAAAGCTGTTAACCAATTGGCTTTTTATTTAAAACCAGCAAACATGAAAAAGTTAAGTCTCGGGGATGCCTTTAAATACTTCCTCTTTTTTCTATTTACGAGTATCTCTTTAGTAGCGGGTGCGCAGGACAGTACGGGTACTACCATAACCCGGCAAAGCAGCAGTACTACCACTACCACGGAATGGTACACCCAGCCTTGGGTATGGGTTGTGGGTGGAGCGGTATTACTCATCATCCTGGTGGCGCTTTTACGCGGGGGCAGCTCTGATAAAGAAGTGACACGCACAACGGTCATTAAAGATGACAGGTATCCATAAAAAATAATAAATACCTCGGTTGTTTTGGTTTTTTCTAAAGAACGCCATTCAAATTGACTGAGTGGCGTTTCTGTTTTGCTCAACCGAGGTAACAACATTCCCCCTGTAAGATCAAAAAATCTTCGCTGGTATTTTAAATCGGGTGTACTTTAGACCGGAATAAGATCCCATGGACAGCAGTTTTTTTGATTACCTCGAACGCCTTGAACTGATGGGTTTCTTCTCCGCCTACCCATTGGTCTTTGCCGTGGTAGTAGTGCTCGCCGCTAATTTGAAGAAAGAAATTTCAAAGAAGATCCCCTTTCTTCTTCCGTATGCGTATGCGCTGGTTGGAACATTTTACCTGGGGATGCAATTGAAAAATCTTTACCCGGATTACTCCCTGGCACATATTAAGGAGTCCGTTCAGCAACCTTTTTTAAAAATATGGGCCCTGCTTTCTCTCTTATTCTGGCTTCCTGTGTTGGCTAAAAAGCCATGGTGGAGTTTCTTTCATAGCCTGGTCTTTTTATATTTCCTGTTAAGGGACCTGTTGCAGCAATCCACCCACTCTTTTGCCGACAGGAACATTGTCCGGAATGAAATGAAGGTCTATACAGATAGCTTACTCTTAAATGCCGGAACCTTTCTCCTTGTCCTGCTTATTTTCCTTCTACTGAACTGGTATAAAAAAACAAAGGAGTCCGCTTCCCGGTCCTGATAGCCGCTTTACCTGCTTCTTCTTCAAATCGTTACCCGTAAGTCCGGGTCACTCCCGCATTGCTACGTGATATATCTCATTCATTGTTTTGATGAAAGTCATAAATAGATGCTTTTCCCGGGAATAGCTTTACCGGGTTCTTTATAAAATAATTATTCACTTTAAAATATTCATTTATGAAACTGCTTAGTAATAAAACCCTTTTGATCTTGCTTGTGCTGATCAGCGGATATGGATATATCGCCAGTTGCACACATGACAACACCCTGCCACCACCTCCTTCCTCCAGTTCAGTCAAATTGACGCCCGGAACAGGGGTTTTCCTTCCCGGGAACATGACGGCCGGGAATGTGAATGAATGGAAACTTGATAAAGCGCATTCCAGTGTATTATGGTCCGGCGCTTATATTGGAGCTGCGGGATTGCTCACTGGCCGCTTCAACCAATTCGGTATGCATAATGTACTGGATGCGGAGATGATCAACTATACTACGACCGGGCAGCCGTTAAAAGATAGTTCCTGGGCCTTTTATGAAGGAGACGACAGCAAAACTTATTTCAACGGTTATGTACAGATCAATCAATCCAACACGGGAGAGCCTGGAAGGGATGGAGGTTGTAATATTACAACCCTCGGTACAACGCCGATTGTTGCCGGTACGCAGAACCTGACCGTTACGAATATAGCCCGGCTTAAAACCACTAAAGTAACATTCGATCCGGCAACTGGCGATTACATCGTTAACCTCAACATGACCTGGCAGGGAAAATTAGCCGCCCCCGCCACCGTACCGCTAATTGGCAGGATGAAATATATTAAAAGGTCCACCATTGCCGGAGCAGCCCCGTACGATGTCTTCGGGCTCCAACTGACTTTCCAGTTCACCAAAACAGATTTTGGGATCGTGAGCAGCAATATCGGGGACAAAATTGAAATACAGTGTAACATGAATTTCAATAACAAATAATCTCATAAAACTTTTTTATATGAAACGCATATTCATGTACATCGTTCTGGCCGCCGCTACCGGGTTTGGTCTTACGGGTTGCTACAAGGATGTACTACTTCCCGAAGCAACTATTGATCCTGATGGACCACCCCAGGCAGTAAGCTTTAGCGCAGAACTGGCTCCCTTGTTCAACTCGAGCTGTGCACTCTCCGGCTGTCATGTCACAGGAGCACACAGACCCTATTTGGCCACCGCCACTTCTTACCTCGAACTGGTGAACGGCGGTTATGTGAACACGCTTTTACCCAAGGAAAGTATCCTCTATCATAAGATCAACGGTGAAATGAAAGAGTATATCCCCTCTGCAGTGAACAGGCAAAAAGTATATGACTGGATAAGGAACGGGGCACCTAATAATTAATAAGCGATCTAAAATATTTAAAAATGAAACTGCTAATACATAAACCCAACAGCCGGACAGCAATCACGATATGCTTTGCAGCCTTCCTGTTCCTGTTCGGACCGCGACTGGCAGCCCAGGACAGTACCGCTGTTGCGGAAGAACCAGCTGTACCTGCAAAGGTAAAACCGGTCAAGAATACTTTCCAGAGCGTATGGATCATCGACAACCAAACCGTCATGGTACCTATTAAGAAGACCTTTGAAATGGATATCATGCACCGTTTTGGTACGGTGGACAAGGGTTACAAGGATTTCTGGGGATTCTTTGCACCCTCTAATATTCGCTTGGGATTCTCGTATTCACCCATCAACCACCTGAACGTCGGGATCGGTATCACCAAAAGCAATATGCTGTGGGATGCCAGTGCCAAGTACGCGATCATCACGCAGACAAAAGGAAAATACCCGGTCAGCGTGACCTACTATGTGAACGGCGCTATTGATTCCAGGAAAGAAGCTACTATTTACGACGGTAGCGTTACCAAACATACCAGTGACAGGATGTCCTTCTTTAACCAGCTGATCATTGCCAGGAAGATCACCGACAAACTCTCCCTGCAAATATCCCCCAGTGTATCCCACCAGAATGCGGTGGCCGGTTATTATACCAAGAATGACAGCACCGGGAAAGAGATCTACCGATCCATGAAACAGGACCATTTCGCGATAGCACTGGCAGGACGTTACAAGCTGACCAATGTGACCTACCTGATATTCAATTATGATCAACCGTTGACCAAACATCCTGAATACAACCCCAATCCCAATCTTTCTTTTGGAGTGGAATTCAATACCAGCAGCCATAGTTTCCAGGTATTCCTGTGCAATTATTCCCTGCTGAACCAGCAACGAAACAATCTCTTTAATAATAACAGCCCCTTCAAGTACACCGATAATGCAACAGGTGAGAAAGTGAAAGGCGGTAAGTTCCTGATCGGGTTCAATATAACCCGCCTCTGGAATTACTAAAAGCTGGCGTCCGAAACGACGTTATTACCAAAGCAGAGATCAAAACCCCGGTGTAATTTTGCCGGGGTTTTAGTTATACCAGGACAAAGTTTTTATGACTCCTCTCTTTTATACCAACAGGAAGCAACAACGAGGAAATCTCATCGTGAATATGATCCTGTTTCTTTTTCTTTTAATGGTCGCGGCCTGCTCCAGCCCCGGCAAGGACCCAAAAGAGAACAGCCCGAGAACCGATACCACCCGTGGGCCGCTTGCTTACCGGAAACCAGGTTCCAGTTTTAATGATACCCTGGTCATCCGGGAGAATGCCGCGGTCTTTTTTTCTCCCGATTCGGCACAACTCCGGAAAATAAAAGAGATCGTTGATAACAGGACCTATGAAACGGATACGCATGATTGTTTTTACCAGATGCGGAATGCAAGGCTTGTCATGAAGCAATACTGGCCCAACCTCCGCCTCATCGAAACATCAGGCGCCCGTTGGCTGCTTTTTCTCAAAGCAGATAAAAGCAGGACATTTATTGACCTGGACAATAAGGGGGAGATGTGCGGGGTCCTGCTTTTTGATACCCGGAAAGACCCTGAACTCGTTGATATGATGAATATTGAAACCGCACTTCACTTTTATTTTGAAAAATAAAGATGCGATAGGCTGCAACATGATTAAAATCATACGAGCAGGGCATTGTTATCAATAAAAAGACCCCGGCCCCTGTATAATTTAGTGCTAAGAAACGATCGATAATACATTTGTTCACCCTTAAATACTTCCTTTAATATGAAAAAGAATTTTTTCCCAGCGTTGGTCGCCAGTATTGCCGGTTTCTTTATGCTGGGCATGTTAACGGCTTTTAGTCCATTCCAGCAAAAGCCCTGGCCCGTACCTGATAATTTTAAAACGATGAAGAATGCCGTGACCTCTAACGCAGAATCTATCGCGGAAGGAAAAACATTATTTGCCACCCATTGTAAATCCTGCCATGGCGCAAAAGGACTGGGTGATGGTTCCAAGGCAGCCACTCTTAAAACAGAACCCGGTGACTTTTCAAAAGCCACTTTCCAATCCCAGACCGATGGTGCTATCTTCTATAAAACATCTGAAGGGCGTGATGATATGCCAAGTTTTAAAAAGAAGATCCCCGATGCGGATGAAAGATGGAGTATTGTAAATTTCATCAGGACACTCAAAAAATAATCCTGTGAGGAACGTCCTTTCAGCCGGCCAGTATACCTGGCCGGTTTTTTATTGCCCATGACCTGACGACAATCATGCAGCGGCTTGAGTAAAGTGATTACTTCCCCCGCTGCTGTATTCTATTTTGTGCCATCATCAACTGAATAATCAAGACATGGAACAATCACCTAAGATCCCGACGCGAAAAAAATTCCTGCTCTGGGGCGCCACCCTGCTTTCTGCAGTGGCGATCACAAAATTCCTTCCCGGTATCAGCAAAAAAAAGAAAAGCGAAGAAAGCATGGTCAAGGTGCTCACGCAGGACGGGAAGCTGGTGGAAATAGATCTCCGCAAATTATCCTGTGGTAAAAGGAAAAAGATCAATGATGAACAATTAAAAAATTGGGTCACTAAAAAGAAACCCAACATTTGAAATTGGAATAAAAAAATTGTATGGAAAATAAAAATACATCCCGGAGACAGTTCCTCACTGCAGGCATCCTTGCCGGTGTTGCTGCCAGTTGTTCCCCGAAAAAAAATCCTTTTGATGGTTATGCAGGTGATGATGTAAAGGCCAGCGGCGAAACGGTTCAACTGCTGTCCATGGATGGTGAGATCATCGAAATGGATAAAGCTTTCCTGAAACCCGTACCCAACCTGCCTGCTGTCTCCAACAGCGAGGCCCGGAAAGGTATCGCGGGAAAGAAGTTCGTGATGGTCATAGACCTTTCCCGTTGCAAAAATGTCAAAGCCTGCCAATCCGCCTGTAACCATATGCACCAGGTCCATCCCGGGCAGAACTGGATCAAGGTCCTTGAAATGAAAGACGCGGACCATACCGCTCCTTACTGGGAACCGACCACCTGTATGCATTGTGATGAACCGCCCTGTGTAAAAGTTTGTCCCGTCGATGCGACCTTCAAAAGACAAGACGGCATTGTACTGATCGACAGCGATCGCTGCGTGGGTTGTCGTTTTTGTATGGCAGCCTGCCCTTATTCTACCCGGGTCTTTAATTGGGAAGAACCTGTGCTTACGGAAGAAGTGGCCGGGCAACCTTATTCCTGTGAAAGCAGTATGCCACAGAAAAAGGGAACCGTGGGTAAATGTGATTTCTGTCCGGACATGACAAGGAAAGGTGAGTTGCCGCATTGTGTGTCTGCCTGCCCGAACGGCGTTTTTGCCTTTGGAGATGAGAACGAAGATTCCGTTACCAATGGTTCAGAAACATTCCGCTTTAGCGACCTGATCCGTGACAAGGCCGGTTACAGGCTGATGGAAGATCTCGGTACCAAGCCGCGGGTGTATTACCTGCCGCCTGTCAACCGGAATTTTCCTTTTGAATCCGGGTTGGAGAACGAAAATGAGGACGATAAAAAACATCACTCAAAATAACCGAACGTGGAAAAAATCAACTCCTTAACGCCTGAAGAAATAACGCAGGACCTGCTACCGCAAAAATTTGGCCGGCGGGGAATGATCTGGACCGGCATCCTGGTCGCTTTCTGCATTGTTGGTCTCTATGCTTATTACCGGCAGCTCCGGTATGGACTGGTCGTGACCAATATGCGTGACTATGTTTCCTGGGGTATTTATATTTCGAATTTTGTCTTCTTCGTCGCCATCAGCCTCGTAGGCTCTTTGATCACGGCCATTTTCCGCCTGGCGAATGTAAAATGGGCAACGCCGCTGACACGTATCGCGGAGATCATCGCGGTATCAGCGATCGTATTTGCTTCCCTGATCATTATTGTAGACATGGGAAGACCCGAGCGCTTCCTGAACTTGTTGCTGCATGGACGGATACAATCACCCATCATGTGGGATGTGATCGTGATCAGCACCTACTTCTGCATCAGCCTGCTCCTGTTGTACATGCCATTGTTACCCGATCTTAAGATCCTTATCAAGTTCAAACAACGATCCGGCAAGCTCCTTAATAAATTATATCGCTTCCAGGGTTCCTTCTGGAAAGGGACCGCTTCCCAGTTCAAAATAAGTGAAAGAGCGATCACTATACTTTGCGTCGTCATCATACCCGTCGCATTTTGTATACACACCGTAACCTCCTGGTTATTCGCGACCACCTATCGCCCGGGATGGGACAGCACGAATTTCGGCGCCTATTTTATATCAGGCGCTTTTCTCGTGGGCGCGGGCGCAGTGGTGGTAGCGATGTATGTGTTCCGCAGGTTCTACCGGCTTGAAAAATATATCACCGAACTGCATTTCGAAAAAATGGGAAGAATTGTGGTGATGTTATCACTGCTCTATCTCTATTTCAATATCAACGAGTACATGGTGCCCGCTTTCAAGATGAAAAAAACCGAAGCGGTGCATCTCACGGAATTGTTCTCGGGCGAGTTCGCGTTGATGTTCTGGTCCGCGATCATCGTCGGCCTGATCATTCCGATTATTGCGTTGCTATTCAAGAAAGGTCGCAGACCGTTCCCTATGTTCATCATTGGCATCCTGATCGTTGTGGGAGCCTGGTTCAAGCGTTACCTGATCGTAACGCCCACTCTTCTCAATCCCATACTGCCTATGCAGGAAACCCCGGAAAGCTTTCACCATTATTTTCCCAGTTGGGAAGAATGGGCCATTGCCATGGGCTCGCTGGCAGGCGCTCTATTAGTGATCACATTTTTCGCAAGGATATACCCGATCATCCCCATTCATGAAACTATAACTGAACAAAATGAACCGGAAGAACATGCATAAAACACTGTTGCTGCTGTTCGCATTTTTCGCAGCAGGTATAAAAATATTCGCCCAGGATTCCACGCGGCAGGAATTGCTTGTCAACATCAGCTATCATATGGACAATAACAAGGCCGTATACCTGATGGTCATCACAAAAACCAAAGTGGATAAAAAATTCCAGCCTGTCCGTCATTCGGCAGTGGCAGTGTACCTGGACAGTATCGCCGAGAAGAACCTGATCAGCAATGCGGTTACGGATGACGAGGGAAGAGCGAAGGTGATCCTGCCCCCGGCTTTAAAGGATGCCTGGGACGCTTCCTCCACCCATACTTTTTTGGGGATCGTTGAAGCCAATAAAGATTTCGACAAAACAACCACTGAAACGGCTGTCACAAAAGCAAAGATCTCTATCGATACGGTGAGCGAAGGTGAAACAAGAAGCATGATGGTGACCGTAATGGCATTGAAAGATGGCGAGTGGGTACCCGCCGGTGAAGTTGAAATGAAGGCCGGTATCGGCAGGATGGGGGGTATTCTCCCTGGTGGGGATGAGCCCACGTACACCACCGATTCATCAGGTACGGTGACCATTGAATTAAAAAAGACCAATTTACCCGGCGATGAGAAAGGAAATATCATCCTGGCGGCGAAAGTGGAGGATAATGATGTGTACGGGAACATGCTGGTAGAAAAAGTGGTACCCTGGGGAGTAGTAACAAGTCCCGATGATTCTTTCTTTAATAAACGGACACTCTGGTCTACCCGTTTCAGGACACCTTTCTGGTTATTATTTATGGCCTATTCTATTGTGATCGGTGTCTGGGGTACGATCTTTTACCTGGTCGGGCAGTTGATCAAAATTAAAAAGATCGGTGTAGCTGCAAGCAAGACCGGGCAGGAAACCTGAAAAAAGGCTGAGTGGAATAAATAAAAGATGCATTTTTGCCAGTGTTATCCTGACATGGCAAATTCCCGGAAAGCAGCGGTTGGTTTTATTTTTATCACCCTCCTTATCGATGTGATGGGCTGGGGATTGATCATCCCTGTCATGCCCAAACTGATCTCCGAATTAAAAGGGATATCTGTAAACAAAGCGAGTTCATACGGAGCGTTCCTTTTATTTGCTTATGCTGCTACGCAATTTATCTGCGCTCCGCTGATCGGTAATCTCAGTGATAAATACGGGCGGCGCCCGGTATTATTAAGTTCGCTGACCGGTTTTGGTATCGATTATATTTTTCTCGCATTGGCCCCTACCTATGGATGGTTATTCGTGGGTCGTATCATCGCGGGCCTCACAGGAGCCAGTTTTACTACCGGAGCGGCTTATATAGCAGATATCAGCACGAATGAAACAAGGGCAAAGAATTTCGGTATGATCGGTGCTGCATTCGGCCTGGGTTTCATCATCGGCCCTTTACTGGGCGGACTTTTGGCCGGCTGGGGTGTCAGGGCGCCTTTTTATGCAGCAGCGGGTCTTTGTCTTGTAAATGCGCTCTATGGTTATTTTGTCCTGCCCGAATCGCTGGACAAAGAACACCGGCGCCCTTTTGAATGGAAAAGGGCCAATCCTTTTGGTTCCTTGAAATTCTTAAGGAAAAATCCATCCATTACCGGCCTGGCCATTTGTTATTTCCTCATTTACCTCGCGGCCATGTCAGTACAGGGCAACTGGAATTATTTTACGATCTATCGTTTCAACTGGACCGAAAAACTGGTTGGCTTGTCGCTGGGTGTCGTGGGCCTGCTGGTAGGGATCGTGCAGGCCGGGTTGACCAGGGTGATCAATCCAAGACTGGGAAATGAAAAAAGTATTTATCTGGGTTTGTTCTTATATACCCTGGGTCTAGTCCTGTTCGCATTCGCCACCGAGGGATGGATGATGTTCATTTTCCTGGTGCCTTATTGTTTGGGCGGCATCGCCGGCCCGGCATTGCAATCCACGATGACGAGCCATGTACCAAGAAATGAACAGGGAGAATTGCAGGGCGCATTGACAAGCCTGATGAGCCTTACCACGATCATTGGCCCGCTGGTGATGAACAATCTTTTCACCTATTTTACCGGCGCAAAAGCGCCTTTCCATTTTCCTGGTGTTTCTTTTTTGCTCGGCGCCATCCTGATGCTGGCAAGTTTATGGGTGGCCTGGTCTTCGTTGCGAAAAGAAAAAGCCATGTACCAACCCCCTGTTCAGACAGTACCCGTCGCAGAAGAAGAGATCCCGCCGATAGCACCGCATTGATCTTATTTAAGGGCTTGTTTTAATGCCGCCACCGTTTTCTTTTCGCTTCCTACAAAGATCTTATCACGGATCATTACAACGGGTCTTTTTAAAAAAGTATATTCTTCCAGGATGAACTGACGATAATCTTTCTCTTCCAGTTTTTTATCCTTCAGTCCGAGCTCCTTGTATTTCATCGCCCGCCGGCTGAACAGCGATTCATAACTCCCGGTCATTTGTTTCATTTCATCAAGTCGTGCCGGCGTTATCTTTTCAAACTTAATATCCTGCATTTCAAAGTCTTTTTTACCAATTCCGGTTTCTTTGATGATGGCCTGGCAGGTGGTACAATTACCGAGGTGATATATCTTTTTCATACAGTCTGGGAGGTTAAAAATGCCCTTGGATCGCTAAATCCTAAAATGCTTTACTTTGCACACACAATCTACACTATGGGCAAAGATGAAGTTTTCCGGGATGAGATCGAAAAGGCCAGTGATTTTAAATTTGGGGAGAACGTGGCCAATGTATTCGATGATATGGTCAACCGTTCTGTCCCCTTTTATGGCGAGATACAACGGATGATGGCTGAACTGGCGGCCGATCACGCCCAGGAAGGCACGGACGTATATGATCTTGGCTGTTCTACTGGAACCACCCTGATCGGGATGGATACCATGGTCAACCAGAAGATCCGTTTCATTGGTATTGATGATTCCCAGGAAATGCTGGACAAATGCAAATCCAAACTGATGGAACTGGGTTTTTCCCGCGACTATGAATTACGCTGCGCCGATCTTGGGCAGGGAATAAAAGTGCAAAATGCCTCGGTCGTTGTGTTATGCCTTACGCTCCAGTTCGTCCGCCCTATTTACCGCGAACAGGTCCTGAAAAATATCTTCGACGGCCTGGTGCCGGGCGGGGTATTGATACTCGTGGAAAAGATACTGGCGGAGGAAAGTAATTTCAACCGTGATTTTATTGACTACTACTATAATTATAAACGCCGCAACCAATACAGCGAGATGGAGATCTCTCAAAAAAGAGAGGCGCTTGAAAATGTATTGGTGCCTTATAAGTTAAGCGAGAACATCACCCTGCTCCGCGACAAGGGTTTTGCCCATTGCGAGGTATTCTTCAAGTGGTATAATTTCGCCGGCCTGATCGCTGTAAAGAAATAAATATGGTAGCCATCGGCAATTTCTTTTTCAAGTACCGCAACTGGATCTTCATTCTGTTTTACGCGGCCCTGTTCATTCCTTCCTGGCCGCTGTTCTCACCGGAACAATTCGGAAGCTGTTATTATATATGGCCGATCAGTATCGGCTTGCTTATCACCTGCCTGGGACAACTGATCCGCGGGTTAACGATCGGGCTGGCCTATATCGTCCGCGGTGGTAAAGAAGGAAAGCCTTATGCCGAAGGGCTGGTGACCGAAGGGATCTTCAATCATTGCCGCAACCCTCTATATGTGGGTAATATACTGATGCTGCTGGGAGTTGGTATTCTCGCCAATTCATTGGTCTATGTCGCCATTGTCATTCCCGTTTTCCTGTTCATCTACCAGGCCATTGTACTGGCGGAAGAAAATTTCCTGCGGGGAAAATTCGGTCCCGGCTTTGACGAGTATTGCAAAAAAGTAAATCGCTGGTTCCCTAACCTGAAAGGTATTGGCAAGACTTTCGGCAGCATGGAATTCAACTGGAAACGATGGATATTGAAGGAACATACCACGCAATTCATCTGGCTGATCGGTATCACCCTGCTTCTTTTATTTAATTACCCGGAACTTACAGGACATAATAAAGCCTTGCGTGATACATTAGTGGGTTTTATCCTAGGAATACTCCTGGCCATTTACCTGCTGATCCGCTACTTGAAAAAGACCGGAAGATTTAAAGAATAAAGCCCAAGGACTCTTCTTCTAAACGCCTCATCTTCCGGCCTTTCGGTCTTCCCAACTTCCGGGTATCACTCTTTTGACTTTCCTGACTTCGTAAACAATAGCCGCCGTTTATTGTTATTTTTGCTTGTCCGCCATAGCCCTGGCAACGGCGGGCGCTTAAAATTTGTGAGCTATGATCAAAACAGGCAATCCCGTTATCAGTATCTATACAGAGATGACCCCTAACCCGGAAACCATGAAGTTTGTCGCAAACAAACTTTTATATCCCGGCAAGAGCATTGATTTCCCTGATGCTGAATCGGCTAAACCGTCGCCGCTGGCGACTGAATTGTTTGGTTTCCCTTTTATCAAAGCGGTATTCATTGCCAGCAATTTTGTTACGCTGACAAAAACGGCCGAAACAGACTGGCAGGATGTGATCCCTTCTGTACGCACTTTCCTGAAAGAATACCTCGAAGAAGGTAAAGCGATCATCAATGAAGAGGAGCTGGCGACTGTAAAACAATCGAGCAGCAATGAAGTGGGTGTTGACGATGATGACGTTGTCAAAAGGATCAAGGAACTCCTGGATAATTATGTTCGTCCCGCTGTGGAAATGGATGGCGGCGCGATACAATTCAAAAGTTACGAAGCCGGCACCGTTAACCTCACTATGCAGGGAAGCTGCAGTGGTTGCCCCTCTTCCATGATCACTTTAAAAGCCGGTATTGAAGGCATGATGAAGAGAATGATACCTGAAGTGAAAGAAGTGGTGGCGGAAGCGGAATAACCTCACCCATCAAACATTATTTCCTCCTCGACTCCCGACCACCTCTCCTTAAGGAGAGGAGAATTAGTTGTCGATCATAATCGGCTGATCAAAGTGTGAGGTGCTGGCTTTGATCCGACATCAATTCGTGTTAATCCATGTAATTCGTGGCTATCCAATTACGAAAGAAGTATAACCTCACCCCGCAAACATTTTCCTCCCCGACTGCCGACCACCTGACCTTAAGGAGAGGAGAATTAGTTGTCGATCATAATCAGCTGATCAAAGGGTGAGGTCCTGGCCTTGATCCGACATCAATTCGTGTCAATCCGTGTAATTCGTGGCTATCCAATTCACATTCCTCTCCTTCAAATACTGCATCATAAAATCAAAACAAGCTTTATCCTTTCCCACTAATTCCGGGGGAAAAACACCCTTTTCACGGAACATTTTTTTTGCGATGAGGTTAACGGCGGCAGTGCAGGTATAACCCGTCGTTCTCGCCATGGAGGAGGTTTTGGTCTGGGGATCGTATTCGTCATACAGGTCATAAACGATCGTCTTGCCTTTTCCTTTTACGATGACTTTCATCACTGTGAATTCTTCTTCCTCCGGTCCCAGTTTCCACTGGTTTACCAATAGCTTGGAAGTAAAATCCAAAGGAGTGATATCGGTTTCATTGATCCTTAATAGTGTTGTATCAAAGAAACCAGCCTGCTGGAGGGCAATGATAAGATCGATATGACCGGGATAGCGCAGGGTTTTTTCTTTCATATCCGGGATATGGCTCATTGTGTAGACCAGTGAACGAAGGCCATCGGTGTTGAACGCTTCCAGTTCTCCAGCTTTATCAAATTGCATAAGTTCTCTTTCACTCAGCGCGGGTTTGGTGACAATGACCCCATCTTCCATCAACCTCGCAGGCCGTATATATTCCTGGATCACATCCACGGGTGAAAAGGGTGCTTTATACTGGAACGGTGGTTTTCTTTCTTTGGGCAACCCTCCCACATAGCATTCGAAGGAGCTGATCTCCATTTCTTCATTATAGCGGCCGATGATAAAATTGCTGACACCCGGCGCAACCCCGCAATCCGTGATGGCAGTAACTTCTTTTTGTTTAGCCAGTTTATCCAGTTGTAATGCATCTTCAGGAAAGAAAGAGATATCCACCACATCCTTACCCGCGTTGATAACGGCCTCGAGGGTTTTATAACCCATGAACCCGGGAACGGCCGTCACTACAATATCAAAGGGAGAGAACCAATATTCATATTCGGTGAAAATGGACAGATCCGCTCCTACAGTTTGAACGGCCGCATTCCTGCTTTTTACTTGTTCCAGGTTTTGCGCGTTAAGGTCAAAAGAAGTGACATCGTGTTCTTTGGCGAGGTCAAGCGCAATCGCTCTCCCCACCATCCCGGCACCCAATACAGCGATCTTCATACGACAAGTATTTGTGCAGCAAATTTACGGATGGAGAATAAGGAGTAAGAAACAAAAAATAAGGAAGCTACGGAGCGCCCTTCCATATTTCTTATTCCTTATTGTTTATTCCTTATTTTTTTAAGGCTCTTCTTCCTTTAAGTATCTGGTAGAAAGACCTGCTTCTTATTTCTTCTATCGTCAATCCTGTGGCTGTAGCTTCTTCTTCTGTGATAGCACCACAGTTCATGGCTTTTAAAAAGAAATTCAGCAAGCCTTGTCCTGTGGCCGCATCATCAAAAATATCCCCGGTGAGAGTGGAGATGGCAGCCCGTTCAACAAATGTTTTCAACCGATGCGTGGCATCATCGATACTGCTCAGAAAGAAATTATAGGTGGCTGCATAGCGCATCGGTAATTGGGCAGGATTCAAATCCCAGCCCTGGTAAAAACCATTGATAAGTGAATGCATGGTGTGGCCATAGCCGATCCGCCACGCATTGTGGACCGATTGGCGGTTTTCCTTCAGTTGTTTGGCCGTAAGGTTTTCGCCACGGTGGGGAGCAACGGGCATCACATTCGTCGCGCCATCCGATAAGAAGATACCTGTGCCTCCTAAAGCAACCTTGGTCATGTGGTGTGCAAAATCACAGACCGGGTGTGCCATGGTCTGGTATTTGGCCGTGATACCGCAGGATGCCGTATAATCATAGGTCCCGAAATGCGCAGCGATCAATCTTCCTTCACCGGCTCTTATGATCTTCATCAGCGGGTTGCGGCCCTCTTCGTCCATGATGATCTGGGTGGCTTCTACCATGGTCTCCATTTTTAAACTGCCGGGAGACAGGTTATTCTTCTTTTCTATGATCTCCAGTAAACGGACCATCGTAACGACCTGTTCGGGTATGGTCACTTTCGGGAGCATCACGATAAAATTATCAGGTAGTTTACCGTTGGTTTTTTCCAGTAAGGTTGTCAGGAAAATATCCATTGTTCTTACCCCCCTGTTCTTCAGGTCTTCGGTAAAGGGTTTTATCCGGATGCCAATGAAAGGTGAGATGGTCTTTTCATTCATGCCCATAGCTAATTCCGAGGCAGCATTGATAGCGGTAGCATCTTCTTCCTCGTCAGGCCGGTTTCCAAAGCCGTCTTCGAAATCGATCCGGAAATCTTCAACGGCTTCTTTCTGTAATTTTTCGATGATCTTATGATAGACGGTCCAGGAAAGCCAGGCTGGGTGCTGTTTTCGTTCCGCCGCACTTAATTTATCCAGCTTCTTTATTAGTTTTTGCGTTTTCTTTTCTTCCTCCGGCAGGTCTTCATGTCCTTCCATCTTCAGGACCTTTGCCAGGGTGATAAAATCGGGGGCATAGGTTTGCAAACTTTTGAGGGCGATCTCGCCCATTTTTTTACAGGTATCTGATTTAAATAAATTGGCACCGCCATAGACGGTATGTACCGCCTGCCGGTCAGGTTTGTCGCCGGGATAAGTTTGCTGGAATTTTAAGTTCGCCGTTCTTAATGAATTAAGCAGTATCTCTTTTTCAATATCGGCAACGCTGAAGTTCATGGTTGTGGTAATGTTTTTAATTTTCTAAGGGCTCAACAGGCGCTTTCTGTTCTTAGTGCTCTTTGTGCTCCTGTATTTAAGATCCCCTGTATGTTGAATAGCCAAATGGATTCAGTAATAATGGCACATGATAATGTTCGCCATCCGTTATACCAAAACTGATCTCCACATAGGGATAAAAAGTCTGTACCCCCTGTTTTTCAAAATAATCTTTTGTCTCGAACCTCATTTTGTAGATACCCGGTTCGAGTATCGATTCTTTATTGAGGAAGTCCGGGATACGTCCGTCATCGTTGGTCGTACCGATAACGATCTGTCTCCATCCAGCCGTTACCGGGTCGGACGGATCCTGCTGGAACAGGACTATGGTAACACCTGCAGCGGGCTTTCCTCTTGTTGTATCCAATATGTGGGTGGTAAGTTGACTCATTCTACTAATTTTTCAAGACGGAGCTTGGTGATCTTGTTCTGTTCGTCAGCAGCCACTTCAATTTCGGTTTCCGGGCTGTTGCGCAACCGCAGTTGCAACATGCCCAGCATTTCCTCTGCTGACCTGCCCGTGGCACAGACAATAAATATATAGCCGAATTTTTCTTCGTACAAACGGTTTCCTTCCGCCAGTGCTTCAATTACCTGCCGGGAGGCGCTGCTGACGCCACTTTGCTCACCCGATGCCCATTCTGCTGTGGATGCGAATTTCTGTTTCAACGATTCCATATCCCCGATCTTCGGGTGATGCGAAAAAGCTTCCTTCCAGTCATCATGACTGCATTCATACCATACTTCCTCGGCATCTTCCAGGAGTTCGACCAGGTCATCTGCGGGGAAAAAGGTCATCATCATCTTTACCCAGGACGTAGAACCACAGCATTTCATCAATTCCTCTTTGAGGAGACGCTGGTCCATGGTATTTAAGTCGTGTAATGTCATAGTTTCCGTTATCAGGCTGAGTTTGTCGAAGCCTGAATAAAAATCTTTTATCTCCCTTCGATAAACTCAGGGTGACATGAGCAAGCTATTCTTTTATCCTTCCCCATAATCTCATCCTGCTCACCCCACCATCCGGGAATATCGTCAGGCGCACATGTGTGAACGGACCTTTGTTAATGATCTCGTCTTCGTAATGATGTTCATGATCGGCGCTGAGTTTGGTTTGCGGCAGGATCGTTGTCCACCCGATAGCTGTCGTGTCTGCAGCATTGGCTTCAAATTTACTTTCTTCCTTATAAGGAATAGTACAACCCTCCACCACGCAGCTATCAGGATAATTGCCTTTGAAATGACAGGTGTCGATCAGTATTTTTTCAATGATCCCTTTATGGGCCAGTCGTACGATCACCCAGTCCTTATTCCCGGGGGTACGGTTGCGTTTTGTTTCCCAGCCATCTCCCATGTTAATACCACGTCCAGGCAGGAGAAGGTTGTCCATATGTGAAAAGAACATATCATTACACAAGATAGACCTGGCACCATTGGTGGCCGCCGCCAGGTTCACGGTCTCGCTGGGGTCCACCGTGCTCCAGTCCCTGAACACTTCTCCATAGACTTTCAATCTTGCGACCCCGCCGTCGGGATAGATATGGAGCTTGACATGCGTATAGATTTCGTGGTCGGATACCTCGTAAAAATTTTGTGACCCCGGTTGCAGGGGCGATTTAGGAAGGATCTCCGTCCATTTTACCTTATCGTAATCGATCGCCGCCGGGTCGATATCACTTGCATGCGGGATAGCAGCAGCCTCGATCGAAGCATGCGGCGGATGATTCCCGAGAAAATGGTTGGTATCAATATCCACCCCATATATTTTTCCAGAAGTGGCGAGTTTGATGATGCACCAGTCATGACCGGGTGTCCTTTTGCGCCGGCTTTCCCAGCCATCCATCCATTTGCCACGATCGGTATATTTATCGGTAATGAAAATACCGCGCCCGGGTTTCAGCAGGTTCTCTTTCTCCGCGAAAAAATCATCGGTGCATAGGACCGCCCTGCCTCCTAATCTTTCGGCAGCGAGATCTGTAAGGTTTGTAAATGCTGGTGCTGACATAATTTATTTACTCCGGGATTTATTGGATGCTTTGTATTCTTCAGGGGCCGTTTTGTGAAGCACAAAGAACACTAAGCCAATAAGATCTTCCCTTTATTCAAATGTAAAAACTTTCCTTTATCAAAAACCTTTTCCCCGGCAAGCCATACCTGCCCTGTCACCCCGTATAACTCTTCCTTAAGATACGGTGTTATTTTGTGTTTGTGCAGGATCATGTCTTCCCGGACCACAAAGGATCTTTCGGGATCCCATACCAGCAGGTCAGCATCGAAACCTTTCGCGATCTTTCCTTTTGCAGGCAACTGTGGCAGGCGCGCAGGCCTTTCACATAACCATTTTGCCATATCCTCTGGCCCGCAGCCATGGCGCATTGCAGCCGTCCATAATACCGGCAGGGAAAATTGTATCGAAGCGATACCGCCCCATGCTTTCATAAGGTCACCCGATAGTGTTTCTTTCATGGCGGGCGGAGCGGGAGAATGATCGGTAGCAACAAAATCAATGACCCCTTTTTTCAAGGCCTTCCAGAGTTTTTCATTATTTTCTTTTTCCCTTATGGGCGGGGCGCACTTATACTCTGTTCGTGCATCCGGGATCTGTTCCGCATTAAAATATAAATAATGCTGTCCTGTCTCTGCTGTCAGCGGCAAGCCTTTTTGTTTTGCTTTGGATATCTGCTCTATAGAGCCGGCAGAAGACAAATGAACGATATGCGTGCGGCAGTTGAACTCCTCACATAATCGTATCATCAATGCGATCGCATCGTCCTCCCATTTCCCGGGACGCGAAGCAAGATAATTGGAATAAGAACGATGGTCCATTGACAATGGGCGATGGTCATCACTTAACTCGCAATGTACCAACAGCGGCAAACCACTCCTGGCAATTACCGGCATCACTTTTCGCAGATCTTCTTCCGTTACATTAGGAAACTCATCAATACCCGAGTGCGTAAGAAATGCCTTAAAACCCAGTACTCCTTTATCGATCAATGGCTGGATATCTTTTTCATTTCCCGGTATTACACCTCCCCAGAAACCACAATTCGCATGTAATTTGTCTTTGGCCGCATGTAGCTTTTCTTCGAATGCCCTGGCAGTGGTGGTGACGGGCGAAGAGTTCAGGGGCATATCCACCAGCGAAGTGACGCCCCCGGCCAATGCGGCTCGTGTGGCTGTCTCAAATCCTTCCCATTCGGTTCTCCCGGGTTCGTTGATATGTACATGCGGGTCCACGATCCCCGCCATCAGGACCTTATCGCCCACATCTTCTTTGGGAAAATCTCCTTCCGGTATCTCGTCCACCACATCAGTGATCCTGCCGTCTTTTATAAGGACGGTTGCCTTTTTAATACCCGTGGGAGTGATGGTACGATTGCTTGATATAACGGCATCGATCATGATTTGTCCTTCTTATTCCTAAAAATAGAACAATTCGATCATGATTTGTTTTGGGCTAAAGCCCTGGATCTATTTGCCCGCCTTTAAAGGCGGGGCAACATGTTTCTTCCGGTTTAGGGGCTTTACCCCAAAACCAGAATTAATGAAAACTATTTTCTACTTTGGCAGCTTATTACCGTTAAATGAATTTAGCTACAGGCATGCCAAATAAACACAGTTATTCCCGGGATCGATCGTACTAATCTGTGTTAATCTGTGTAATCTGTGGCCAATACCCAATGGCTGCCATACTGCTTATATTATTCAGCGCTATCCTGATCATGCTGGTCATTATGACCTACCGCATTCATGCCATTGCGAAAAAAAATGCGGACAACGAGACCCAGTATGAAAGAAGCGGGCTGATACAAAGCTGGATCTATGCCGCCATCATCTTCTCTGTCTTTTCCATCATTGCCGCTATTTATTTCATGGTAAAAGGGACGCCTTATGAAGGTCATCTGATGGAATGGCTGAATATTGCCGTCAGGGTGATGCATATTACATTTGGTATTGCCTGGATCGGCGCTTCCTTCTATTTTGTTTTTTTAGAGAATGCGCTCAACCGGACCGAGAATGTAAGGGAAGAACTTGCCGGTAATTTATGGGCCGTGCATGGCGGCGGTTTTTATTACCTGGAAAAATATAAAACAGCGCCTAAGACCATTCCCAAACACCTGCACTGGTTCAAGTATGAAGCATATTTCACCTGGGTCTCCGGCTTCGCCCTGCTCTTTATCATTTATTATTTCAATGCATCAGCGATGCTGATCGATAATAATGTGCTGAAGCTGACAAGTACAGAAGCCATTACCATCAGCATTGGTTCCTTTATCGCGGGCTGGTGTATCTATGACCTGCTTTGCAAATCCCCGCTGAAGAAAAAACCCTTGTTGTTTGCGCTTACCGGTGTTATCATTCTTACCGCGTTTGCCTGGTTCTACAGTCATGTATTCAGTGGGCGTGCTGCCTTTATTCATTTCGGGGCGATGATCGGGAGCATTATGGTCGCCAATGTTTTCTTTGTGATCATTCCATCGCAAAAAGCGATGGTCAATGCGGCGAAGAAAGGACAGTTACCCGATCCGCAGAAAGGAAAGAATGCTTTGTTCCGTTCCATTCACAATAATTATTTCACGCTGCCGGTCCTCTTCGTGATGGTGAGCAATCATTTTCCCAGCACATTCGGTAATCAATACCAATGGATCGTACTCGCCATTATCAGTCTCGGCGCTGCCGGTATCAAACACTGGCTCAACCTGCGGGAGCAGGGAAGATTGAGTGTATGGATATTGCCCGTATCTGTTTTATTATTACTTGCTGCCGCTTATGTGACCGCCCCGCAACCATCGAATACCAAATGCAGGGAGGTGAGTTTCGCCGAGGTCAACGCGATCGTTCAGCAACGCTGTATCCAATGTCATTCTTCCAAACCCACCGATGATGTCTATACCGCGCCCCCCAATGGTGTAAAATATGATACTCCGCAGGAGATCGTTGCCAAAAAAGAACTGATCCTGCAGCGTGTCGTGGTCACGAAAACAATGCCACAGAACAATAAGACCAATATGACACCGGAAGAAAGGGACCTGCTGCGATGCTGGATAGAACAGGGAGCTTCCCTGAAATGATCCTGCCAATTGCATGCTGGGTCGGCAGGATTTAAAATGAACCTGTTATATCTGCAATTCCCGGGCACCCTGAATGCCTTACTCAACAACCCGCTTCCCGGTTACATGATGCAAATCAATTATCCTGGCCCCTTCTAAGCATGAGTAGGTTTACCACTACAAAAACTAAATAGATACGACTATTTTCTTCCGGGGATCCTTGTTCCATCTTTGTATTGTCAATTTAGTCACTAAGAACAAACACCTATTCAATCCAATTTGCTATGGAAAAGATCACCATCCTTATTACCGACGACCACACCCTTGTCCGTGAATCCTGGGTCATGGTATTCAATTCAGATCCACGCTTTCATGTAATTGCCCAGTGCGGGAGTGGCGAAGAAGCCATCGAACTGGCCAAAGAACTCCGGCCCAATGTTGTTATCATGGATATCAACCTCCCGGGCATGGACGGTTTTGCCGCCACGGCGCAGATCCGTAAATATTCCCCGGGTTCCAAGATCCTCGCTGTATCCCTGCACGATCTCCCGGTCTATGCCCGCAAAATGCTTCAGTCCGGCGCTACGGGTTATGTGACCAAGAATTCCCCGCAGGAAGAAATGTTCAAAGCGGTTGTGGAAGTAGCTAACGGACGTAAATACATTTGTGACGAGATCAAAGAGATCCTGGCGCAAAAAGAACTGAACAATGATGAATCCCGCGATGGCCTGTACTCACTTTCCAAAAGAGAACTTCATATCATCGGTATGTTGAAGAAAGGACTTTCTTCCAAACAGATCGCCAGTGATATCAATATCTCGGTAAAGACGGTGGAAGTGCATCGCTATAATATCCTGAAGAAACTCGATCTGCCCAATGTAGCTTCACTGGTGAATTATGTGAACAACAGCCAGCTGGCGCTTGCGTAGTTTTTGGGACCCGGGACATTTTAAAAACCCGTTTATTTTACCGCAGAGAAAATGAGAAGCAGCGTTACGCAGAGTTCCCTGCGTGATCTTTGCGATCTCCATTCCCTGCGGTAAATTTATATTCAAACTGATCTACTGCCGTTTTTTGTACCGCTGAAAGAGCTGCCCAGCTTAATCTTTTACCTGCATATTCACCCGTCTCACCTGTTCCCGGATCGTTTTTTCCACGGCTGATTCAAGCGTCGGTGCATTGGTCCTGTTCGCAGCGGCTTTTGCTTTTTCTGCAGCAATGAATGCATTTCGATTCACGATCACCGTATTGATCTGCGTTTGTACCGCATCTCTTTCTGCGGTTTTTTGTTTAACGTATTCCTGTAATTGTTTCGGTGTTTTATTCTTTAAACTGTCGGGTAGTGTTTTCTTGTCCACCTTGGTAAAATAAGTACTGTCGGCGCGACTGGCATCCACCAGGTCCCACTCTGCGTTGTTATATACACTCTTCTGGGCTTTGGCTTCCATTCTTTTGCTAGCCACGTTCATGTTTGTGGAATTCATCCTGTCCACCGCTCCCTGGCGGGCCATATAACCGCTCCCGTTCGTGCCATAACCGATATAGGTCTCATTGAGCTTGTTGTTCAATACGATCAGCGTACTATCGTAAGGAGTAGGGATCACCACTTCTTTCGCATCCTGGTTTATATTGGTATAGCTGCCATTACCACATTCACCTACCAGGTTCCAATGCTCGCTGATCCCTTCTTCATAGCTGCCGCAATAAATAGTATTGACGATCACTCCTTTTTCCTTTGCCTTATCACAGCCTTTTGTGTAATGAAGGCTGCCCTGCAGGAAATCCTCGTTACCCGCGATAAAGATCACTTTATAATTATCCTGCGCGGGGTCCCATTTCAGTTCATCGAGTGAAGTATAGATCACCTGGCCGCAATATTCATCGCCCCCATTGGTAGTAAGACCAAACAAGATGCTGGACACACTATCCAGGTCATTGGTAAAGGAGCTGAGCTGCTTTACATATCCTTTGGCTACATCGTTGCTTGTTCGACCATATTCATACAGGGCCACTTCCACTTTGGGACTGCGCTGGTCGCTGCATTGCACTTTACCCAGGGTTATGACCATGTTCCAGAGCTGGGCCTTGGCCTGCTCGATCAGTCCCTCCATGCTGCCGCTTACATCCAGCAGCTTTCCAGCACAGTGGGATCCGAAGCTTGGAATTCACGTGACTTGAAGTCGCGGCCGCACTGACCCTATAGTGAGTCGTATTAATTTAAATCATACCAACATGGTCAAATAAAACGAAAGGCTCAGTCGAAAGACTGGGCCTTTCGTTTTAATCTGATCGGCACGTAAGAGGTTCCAACTTTCACCATA